>Ga0209935_1000186_pt1 | contig 221096 bp, 213 predicted proteins | sample ThiBio_1000_plan_2_FD_183958 | JGI IMG/M metagenome (GOLD analysis project Ga0209935, IMG submission 183958) | Wastewater bioreactor microbial communities from Cape Town, South Africa - Thiocy_cont_1000_plan (SPAdes) | ecosystem: Engineered > Bioreactor > Thiocyanate-remediating >...
AATCAGAATTGGTTTCGATGGCATCCTTTATAGAATGTTCAATATTATCGCCAATTAATAAATCCTTCTCATCGATCCATAATTTAATGTGCTCAGGAAAATGAGATTTAATTTCCCTAACTAAAGGTTTATTTCTACTGCTATGACTAAGAAATATTTTCATGTGTCCAAGATTTATTACATAGCAAGATAATAAATATCGACATAATTGTATGTATATGAATAAGACACAGAATGAATTTCTGTGGTAATAACAATCTTTCGTATTACTTATAGAACACCTATCTTCTTGAAAGCTTTTGTTAAATCTGGGTTTGCTGTATAGAGTAAAGCATTAATACCTATCGAGTTTGCTCCAGAAACATAATTCGGGTTGTCATCTATGAAAATAACTTCTGATGAGGAAAGCTTAAGCTTATTTAAAACATATTCAAATATAATTGGACTTGGCTTTGTAGCTTTTATTTCGCTTGATATAACAATAATGTCGAAAAGAGAAGAAAAAGAATTCGATTCAATAATAGCTCGTAGAAATTGAGAAGGGGCATTACTGCAAAGTGCAATAGTGTATTTAGATTTTAGCGATCTAATAATTTCTATCAAACCCTGATTTATATGCACTAATTCTAACCATTCCTTTTCTATTGCCTGCTGGTTCTTTGATACTATTTTTGCAAGATTGGAAAAAAGTTCTTCTCCTGTAATTTCTCCAATATCCGCAGGGTAAACGTATTTTTCTTTTAATTCAGCTATTTGGTCCTTAGAAAAATACTTTCCAAACCAAAATGGAGCTACTTCAGATGATATAACCCCAAAGAAATCAAAGATGATCGCTTTGTATTGCATGAAGTAAATATATCACTTCCAATAAAGAAAAGTAAACTCTGCACACCCAAAATTTATTAAAACTAATAAAGAACTTCATCACTTATAGAGTGTATTCTTTAACTATATTAAGCGATAAAACAACTTACGGCACTAAAAGATACACTGGTGGCACCATCAATCATAAGCTTTATATACATGCCAAACCGTGGCAGATTAATCAAATCTTCCTGATTAAACATCGGGTAAAACTCTTTGGCCAGGTATTCAGCATCAGTAGCGCCAACCCGAAAGGATATGATCGTTCCCACATTTCCGAAAATCGCCGCTCGTATGCGCTCATCTAACTGTTCAATGTATTGGTGAGCCAAAAATAGAGATAGTCCATATTTCCTAGACTCTGCCAGGATGCCAATAAAAGATAAGGTAACGAAGGAATGCATCTCATCAATGTAACAGTAAAACGGCATACGCTCCTCCTGTGCCAACCGGGCACGGTACAGTGCCGCATGTTGGATGGCCGTCAGGATCATAGAGCCAAGCAAGGCGCTGGCATCCTCTCCCAATTCACCTTTGGAAAGATTGCAGATCAATATCTTCTTCTTGTCCATAACCTCCTGCATCCTGAACCCCCGCGTTTTCTGACCCACAGTAGCCCGGAGCGGCGCACAGGCCAGGAATAGCCCTGTTTTATTCAATATCGGGCTAATAGCCTCCATACGGAAGGCCTTAGTATATTTAGCAAACTCGTTGTCCCAATAGCTGAGAATGTGCGCTTCCTTGACGTGCACCAGCGCTCTATTCCGGTATGCCTCATCCGTAAGCAAAGGCTGTATGTCTAAGAGCGTTGCATCCGGCACCCAAAGCAGGGTTAAAATAACATACCGTAGTATGTATTCCATTCTCGGGCCCCAGCTATCCGCCCATATCTTCTTGAACGTAGATACCAGGCTGGATGCCACGAGGTAGTGATACTTGGGATGTACGCCTTTGAGGGGATTAAAGGCAATCGGGTTGTCCGTGTCTTTGGGATTGAAATAGATCAGGTCTTCCTTCCTCCATGCAGGTATGTGTTTTAGTATGTCGGTTGCAATATCGCCGTGAGGATCGAGGATACAAAGACCATTGCCCCGCTCGATGTCCGAAATGGCCATGTTCTGTAATAAGGTGCTTTTGCCAACGCCTGTTTTGCCGATGACATAGATATGCCCCAGGCGGTCTTTGGCCTTGATGCCGAACTTCTGGTTGGTGTTTCGGTAGTTGGTGATGCCGATGGGCGTGATGCCGTCCTTCATACGCTGAGCATACCTAATTCTTGCCCTGCTTTGGCAGGAGGGATATTCCGACCTTTGAGGCTAAAAATCCCTCCTGCCATACAGCCCGCTTGGCCGTCACAATACCTGGGATGGTCATCCCAGACGAACAACTGGAACAGTTCCGGGGCCTCTACAAAGCCCGGTACGGAACGGAGATAAGCAAAGAGCTTGCCTATGAGCAAGGCATGAAGCTCATCTGCCTCCTGAAGCGCATCTACAAGCCCATGACCAAAGAAGCCTTTGAAACCATTACTCAAAAGCGCATGAAAATCCTCCCCGCTGTCCTTGCAGGCATCGCTTCACGGGACAGGGATGGTATGGTATAATGTTGAGGTAACCATATGCCCGCAAAACCCGACCAAAAGCTTAAATACTTCCTGTATGCCCGCAAATCCTCGGAAAGCGAGGACCGGCAGGTGCAGTCCATAGAAGACCAGGTGAACCGCCTTACGGAACTTGCCCGTTCACTGGGACTGGAAGTCACGGAGATACTGACCGAAGCCAAATCCGCCAAAAAGCCATACAACCGCCCTGTATTTACGGACATGCTCAGGCGCATCGGGAAGGGAGAAGCGGACGGTATTTTATGCTGGCAGATAAACCGCCTTTCGCGCAATCCCATAGACAGCGGCACCATAAGCTGGATGCTCCAGCAGGGCACATTAAAGTCCATCCAGGCCATAGACAAGCAGTACCTGCCGGACGATAACGTCCTGCTCTTTAACGTCGAGAGCGGCATGGCCAACCAGTACATCATCGACCTGCGCAAGAACTGCCGCCGGGGCATGGAAGGCCGGGCGGAGCGCGGCTGGTATCCCGCCCAGGCGCCCCTTGGCTACGTGAACGACAAGGCCAACCACAGGATCATACCCGACCGGAAATATTTCCCGCTCATCCGGCGGATGTGGGACATGATGCTCACCGGCAAATACAATCCCGAACAAATCCGCAGGATCGCAAATGAACAGTGGGGCTTCCGGACACCGAAGCATAAGCAGTTCGGCAACATGGAACTGACCACCGGCATGATCTACAAGCTCTTCGGCAATGTCTTTTACACCGGGATGTTCGAATGGTCCGGCAAGCGCTACCCCGGCAAGCACAAGCCTATGATAAGCCTTGCCGAATACGACCACGTACAGGTGCTTCTTGGCCGAAAGGGCAAGCCCCGCCTGCAGCGCCATACCTTCGCCTATACCGGCCTCATGCGCTGCGCGGAATGCGGCTGCATGTATACGGCCACAGAAAAGGTAAAACTCGTAAAATCTACTCAGGAATATAAAACCTATACCTATTACCATTGCAGCCGGAAGCATAAGAAAGCGGCCTGCACCAATGCCCCGCTTACTGCAAGCGACCTGGAAAGCCAGTTTGAAACGGAATTGGAGCGTTACACCATCGCCCCGGAATTTTTACATTGGGCACTAGACTGTATCGCAGCGGAAAAAGAAAAGCTGGCGGAGGGCGCTGCAAGCGCCAGGTCCATGCAGGAACAGTCGCTGTCCGAAACGGAGAAGGAACTCGGCAACCTCACCCGTATGCGGTATAAGGAACTCATAGACGATGAGGCGTTCATCAGGGAACGGGATATGCTCGCAAGCAGCATTGCCAGGCTGAAGGTGCAGCTAAGAGAGCAGGAAAACCATGCGGAAAAATGGCTTGCATTGACGGAACAGGCATTTGTCTTTGCAGCCTATGCGCAGCAAGAATTTGCACACGGCCCCGCAGAAAGCAGGCGGGACATCGTTTCCTGTTTTGGCTCGAACTACGCGGTAAAAGATAAAAAACTCTTGTATGAAGCCTCGGTTTGGCTCATTCCGATCGAAAAGGCCTATCCCGGCCTGCTTGCCGAATACAGGCGGCTCGAACTGCAAAAAGACCTTGGAAAAGAAGTATGGAATGAACGATTGGGGTCAATCATTCAACGATGGTGCGCCATCGTAGAAGATGTTCGAACCGAGATTAAAAAACTAAATAATCCTACCCTACATATCCCTATCCTAAAGGTGATATAGTATATTCCGTGAAGATTAATGCAAACAATGTGGCATACATCGACGGCGCAAACCTCTATAATGGTATGGCCTCTTTAGGTTGGAAATTGAACTATCGGAGATTTCGAGTTTGGCTTACTGAAAAATACGGAGTGAAGCAAGCATATATATTCCTCGGAATGATGCCGAAATACAAGGATCTTTACACAGCTCTCCAAGAAGACGGATATACCCTCATTTTTAAAGAGGTTATTTATGACAAGGCTGGCAAAGCCAAAGGAAACTGCGATGCCGATCTTGTCGTTAAAGCAATGCAAGATGCATATGAGAACTCCTTTGAAAAAGCCGTGCTGATATCAAGTGATGGAGACTATGCAAGTCTAGTGAAATTCCTTTTAGATAAAGATAAGTTCAATGTCGTTCTTTCATCTGCACCACAAGATCGTTGCTCGGTATTATTGAAACGGACCGGTGCTCCTATTGTATATATAAGCGACAAGCGCTCCACCCTGGAATATATACCTTAAAAAGAAAAAGCCCCCAATGCCGACGGAACAGCATAAGGGTCTTTTTCGTAGTGATACGGATACTATAACGTCTGAGAGTCAATTTTGCAACAATATCCACAGAGAGGACTCAACGCCTAGTGGGAGGGATATTTTGCCGAATTCGGCAAATTTGTGCGGGATAGTAGAGGATGTTCGAACCGAGATGGAAAGGAGTAATGATCCCAACCTCGTTATCCCTGATTTTGCAAAGAATAAAGGCTATCTGCCAAAACCAAAATGAGCTACTCCAATACAAACTATTCTATTACATTGTAGACATACTCCACGGTAAACCATTTTGCAAACATATCCTTTCCCAGGTCTTCAGGCCAGGTATCGGTATTAGGATTCCACCTTTCAAGGGCATAGGAAAATATCTCCTCGCAGACAAAATTGATATATCGTTTGGCTGATTCCCGAACGATAAAATCATAATACGGCATTGTCACGGCAAAGCTCTGGTTCTTGGCAAAATACTCAGCGCTGAATTCCCGACCGTCTATCGAATTGGCATTTGCCCATTTCGTGAAGTTCCTTTTAGGCCGGACTATAGCTACGGAGCGGTTCGCGTTTTTCATATTGACAATATATCAGCCATTGCAAGAACGTCAATAGCTCGGATATTTTCCTATCGAGGTTCAGGAAAACAGTGCATTAGACGGCTCGGTTCCCATCAAGGCCAGCGTCCACTTTATCAAACGATAAGATTTTAGAATTCATTTAGACCTGCTCCGGTATACTTACCACACAGTATGGCTCGCGCACCGCGTGGGCTTTGCTTTGCTTTGCCTTTTTTCTGCCTCACCGGTTCTTTCTTTTGCCGGAAACGGCAAAATATCCCTCCTGTTTTCCTGTTGCGGTCATTGATACGTTTTATTCATGGCTCATGCACGGAACAAGTACTTTCACCGCCTGCGCAAATACCGCCGCCTCATGGGCTACAGCCGGAAAGAGGTGGCCCGCAGGCTCGGGCATAAGAACACAAGCCTACTCTCCCGTTGGGAGAACGGCAAGGCCAACCTCTCCTTAGAGAACGCTGTGCGGCTCTCCAGGCTCTACAAGACCCTCGTCAATGAGTTGGTCTATGAACTGGACCGGGAGATCGGAAAGGAACTGTTCCCGCATGAGCAAACCATAAAGCGTCGCGGCTGCGATCCATGAGCGTAATCATTACCCCCGTTTTCCACACTATTTGCCGAATCCGGCAAATGCTTGTTCGCTGCACCCATATTCGTCCGTCCCTTACAAGTAAACGTACGTTCACGTATTTGTATTAAACGTTAACGTACGTAGGGCTTTATCCCCATTAATTGCCTAATCCGGCAAAACTTATGAACAGATTTTGCCGAAGAAGTACAAACCTATGAACAACGAACTCACTCCCCAGCAGGAGCGGCTTGCCATCGAGATCGCAAGCGCCCTCGATGACATGGATTCCATCCAGGCCCATCGCCGATATGTGCTCATTTATTCAGAGGCCATTCTCCGCAAGGTGCTCATGCGCAGCCTGTCCGTGCCGGCGGTCCAAATACGCAAGACCCGCGGCGCATTATTCACCTCGCTCCTCAAAGGCTATGCGGGTTACGGTCGGTCTTAGTCCCGGCAGCCGTTATATCGGCATCGCGGTGCTCTACAAGCGCGAGCTGATCGCCTGGCGGGTGCATACCTTCCGGGGGAAGTGGTCTGATGCGAAGCGGCAGGCCATGCTGGCCACCTTAGAGAAGTTATTTGCCGCTTACGCCATCGAGGCGGTGGCGGTGAAGGTCTCGGACAAGCTGCCGGACTCCTTTTCCTTTGGGCAGGTCTTGGGGCTTATCAATGTGCTATGTGAGCGGCAGGGTATCAAAGCTAAGTACTGCACGTTGTCGGACATCAAGCGGCAGTTCTCCTCCAACAAGCAGGTTACAAAAGAAGCCATTGTGTCTTACCTGGTACACAAATACCCGGAGTTGACCACAGAATACCGCAGGGAGGAGCGAAACCAGTCCAAATACTACATACGCGTATTTGAGGCTTTGGCGGTCGTTCTTTGCCTTGATGATTAAAAAAGTTCCTAAAGACCGGCCCGGTACGAACCAACATATCTAGAGCTTTTTGATCTGCTTTTCAGTAACCCATTTGTCTCCAAAGACACTTTTATCGTATTTGATATGATATTTGTTTTCACCCACTTCGATGATCGTCGCGGGCTCTGGCACCATGCCGTATTCAACCTCAACTTTATCGCCAGCCTTGAATTTTGTCAGCGGCGTTTTTGTCGCGTAGCCCTTTAACTTGTCAACCGTCACCCATTCATTCCAGCTATCGTCCCAGCCGTCATAGCCCACATAATATTTTTCTCCGTCGGTTTTCAATATTTTGCCGTCATACCATGTGCCGTTATGCTCGATCTGCACTTTTTCATTGACTTGTTGTGCAGATGCGTTTAACGTGACCAGGGCAGCAACGATCGATAATAAAAATATCCTTCTCATAAAATCAAAATTTGATGGTAAATGTAGTTTTAATAGTCAAAAATATTTCAAATACACTCATATTCCGTGCCAATTTCAAATTTCGACTTAGGAGTGAATAGGAAATCGGCGTACGCCCTGTTCTTTTGCCATCAAAAACAGGATTGCACTATTGAGGCTTTTCATGTAAAAGAAGACAGCCCAGGAATGAGCCGGCTTATGTACCCTTTTTATTACTGCACATAAATATCCAATGAGCAGTGCTTACTCTTTTGCAAACCTGGCTGTGCTCTGCCTGCCTTCCGGATCGGTAAATTCAAGGAAGTATGTACCCGCAGGTAAAACGTTTATGTTTATGGCCTCCCTGGCCTTAATGGCAGTTCCTTGGTACAACTGCTGTCCCATCATGTTGAAAAGACGCACATTCGTTCCCTTGGGCACATTGTCCATATATAACTCATCGCTGGCCGGGTTGGGATAAATGATGACATCTGCCATCCCCGGGATAGTAGCCACGCCTACAGCCACCTGTACTGTGCTGCAATAAGTATTGCTGTCGCAGGCGGTATATACGGTTACGCATACCTGATAAGTACCCGGCAGGGCATAGCTGTGCGATATGGTATCGTTGCCGGTGTTAGCTGTCGTGTTGTCACCAAAGCTCCATTTCAGGCTGTCATAAGGGGCAGTACCTGTGTAAGTGAACGCTGCCGAGTGCCCGGCGTTGTTCACATTGGCAGTATAGTTGGCCAAGGTAGCCCCGCAGTTGCAGCCATACTTGGCCACAAAGAAATCGGTCTGCCCGCCTATGTTTTCAAGGGTATCATTTGGTACACGCAGGTCAGCATCGAAAAAGCCGCCAACAAACAAATTTCCTTTTTTGTCCGAAGTCAAAACTGCGCCGACCTCATTATAGCCAAAACTGCCGATCAGGGTGTCAGAAGCAATTCCAAGCCCGGTGTGACTATTTATCCGGATTAGAAACACGCTTGCGCCCGCATTTGGTGTTTTAGATAAAATTGAGTTTATACCGGGCCATTTCAAATGCCCGTAATCGCCGGTTATAGCAACTTCATTATTATTTCTAAGGACAATACTCCCAACACCAAAGGTGTAATCACCTACCGTAGAGGAGCCATTTGCACCCCATTTGTTTGTGCCAGTGCTGTCAATTTTAATCACCAAAGGCAAAGAATAAACTGAATTAGCAAAAGTATTAGTCACAACATAGCCATTAAAATTATCGTTAGTACTAGCTATACCATTTAAATAGACATAGCCAGAATCATCAATCACTGGTCGGCTAATGAATCCGAGATTATAGTCGGTATTTTCTCTCTTCCAAAGAAACTGTCCCTGGCTGTTAAAGGCTCCGGCATACATGCTGTGGGTTATAGGGTTGCCACCCATATTGTTCGTGCCCCCGGCATTATAACCACAAAAATAGAAGCGGCCATTTTTGTGATCCCGCGCCATGTGCAGGTAGCCTAAATAGTAAATGCTCATGTCCAGTTGCATGCCGGATACAAAATTGCCTTGCGCATTGTATTGGAGGATATAGGTACCCAGATTTGGTGCCACATAAGCGCCGCTTGCATAGGCTCCCTGCTGTAGCTGGCAAAGGACAAAAGTGTTTCCGTTGCCATCCACATCCATATCAACTGACACCGTATGTGCTGCTGCTTGCGTCGTAACGGTGTCGGCTTGCGGCATTCTCAACCATTTGAAGTTACCACCGGTATCATACTTAACCAGGTAGAGTGATTTTGGGCTGATGGCCAATGTTGTGTCGTTGTCAAAATGACCTGTGTAGTTGTTCACCATGTAAAGTGCGCCGGTGATATACACGCCACCAAGTGTGTCCGTTTTTATTGCCCTTGCAGCATCAATAGTGCTGGTACCTATAATTTTACTCCATCGGTATGTACCGTCACAACTAAAGCTCGATACCACATTATCCCATTCGCCCCAGCCCGTTAAGGGATGTCCATCCACATTCAGGTCTATCTGTCGGACACTACTTAATACATACACATTGCCATTCTTATCTGTGGCCATATCCACCACCGTTTCGTTGTTATTGTTGATGTCAAATTCGCTGCTGCCGCCGCGCTTGCCCCATTGCCATGCTTGGGCTTCGCTTTGCTGAAAGGCCAATATGCAAAAGGCAAAAAGTGATACTGTTCGTAAGATATTTATCATGGTCGTTTATTTGTTGTTACAAGTTACTAATTTCTTTACTTCTGCTGTATAAAAAGCAGGGGCGGCCAATTGCCGCCCCTGCTTGTATTTTACGGCTTGCCCCAAAGGGCCTTTATCTGAGGATACTCAGCTTGCTTTGCAGCAGTACCCGACCCTCCTGCCGCAGCAGCACGATATACATGCCTGCCGCGTAGTGGCTCAGATCTATCTGCCAGCTTCCGGCATCAGCCTCCGCTGCATGGCGGGCTATCAGTCGCCCGGTCATGTCATACAGCTCCAGGTAGCGGTTCGCTCCTGCCACACTGTAGCGGTAGTCCACCCGCGTGCTGTTCTGCGCCGGGTTGGGCACTACCATCAGCTCGGCCAGTTTGCTGATCAGCTCTATGCTGTTCACATGCCGTACCAGGCTGTCGCCGTTATTGCCCGGCCTTGGCGCGTAGCTGTTATCGCAGGGGTATATCTTAATCGGTATCCGCATCACGCAGGTGTGCCCCAGGTAAGTAATGGTGATCACTAGCGTATCATTAGGCCCGGTAAAGCTGGGGTCGGCTATATAGCGCAGCGTTTCGCTGCCGGTATAGCTGGCCGGCTCTGTGCCCGAATAGGGCAGCAGGGTGCCGTGGTGCGCACTGGCAGCCCAGCCCAGGGGCCCGGCGGTATTGGCGCCCAGGAAGCCGATGGTGATGAAATCTTCGCAGCCACCGTCCGTGGTGTCTTTGTAGATGGAATCGATCTGCACCCACCTTACACCGCCGCAGTTACACATGCTGTCTATGGTCACGCTCATATCGCCGCTGGTATCCCGGCAGAGGCCGTTATCCAGTACGAAGTTGTAAGTGCCCGCAGTGTCCAACACATAGGGCGAGGGCACACTGTAGCTGCCGTCGCTGCTCACGTTCAGGTCCAGCAGGTAGGCCCAGTAGTTGAAGGCCGTAATGGGGCCAACCAATGTGCGGGGCATGAACTGGTAGCAGAAGGTATAGCAGCCGGTCGGGAAGGTCCACATATAGGCCTTCGGGTCGCGCGGCACCGTTATGTCGCTATTACTTTTGCAACCGAAGCTGTCGGTGAAGGTCACCTTGTAAAGGCCGCCCTGGTACACATTGATGGTCGATCCCGTCATGCCATTGCTCCAGTTGTAGAAACCCGGGTCGTCAACATCGCTGGCCGATAATTGCAGCTCATAGCTCGGGCAGTCCAGTACACTTACACTAACCGTAGGCGGGGCGGGCAGCGGGTGCACCGTTACGGTGAACACATCGCTGGTATCATAGCAATCGCCTGCGGGGCCGGTCACTGTATCCACCACCTGGTAAGTATGCACACCTGCGCTGCTGAATACCTGCGTAAGCTCGGCGGTGCCGGGATAAGGCACTCCGTCTATGATCCAGGCATACACATAAGAGGTCATGAAGCCCACATAACCGCTTAAGGTAAAGGGCACGTTCACGCACTGGCTGGTATCGCCATACACAATGGCGGGCGGTACCTGCGTGAATTGCGGTACCACTGGCGGCGTTGTTACGCGGCAGCCGTAGTGATCGGTACCTGTCAGCCAGTAGGCACCCGGCTCATATACGTCCAGGTTCGATACCGTGGTATAGGCAAAGGGCATATTGTCCTTATACCAATGGTTGTATTCCGGATAGCCTGGGAAGGTTGGAAGTGTTGGTAAATAATCAAGGTTAACGGGATCTCCCTGGCAGGCGTAGGCTGGGGACAGGGTTAAAATTCCACTCAAGTCTCGGTCATGTACATATACGCTATCCGTTGCGGTATCGGCACAGCCGTATTCATTGATAGCGTACAATATAATTTTCTTATAACCTTGTGAAGGATACACTATATATGGATCAGCTTGGTAGTTGTAAACCGTAAGATCAAGCTGCCATAAGTAACTGGATGCCCCGGTGCTGGTATTGGTAAAGATCACCGAGGTGTCGCCTGCGCAGGCGCTGTCAAAGGTATAGGTGAAGGATGCGCTCGGCAGGGCGGGCAAGGTCACATTTAGCGAGGTACTGCAATCATCATGCAGCCCGTCACCAATCGTCAGTCCAAAGGTATAGCTGCCGGGCAGCACACTCAGGGAGTATGTAGTAGACGGCCCGCTCTGTGAGCCGCTTGTAGGCCCGGTAATGGTGAAGGCATAGTTGTCGGGTGGTGTTATCGGGTAGTAAGGTGAGTTGTCGAACAGCGTCACCAGGTAATGGCCGGGGTTGGTGCTGTCGCAGGTAACTGTGTAGAGCAGTTTGGCAATATAAAATATAGTATCCGTTGCATGCGCTTCCACGGGACAGGTATCTTGCATGTTCGCACTTTCAAAACCTACCTGGAAGAACCCGTCATACACTCCGGGGTTATCATAAGTTATTTCGCCTACCCAGTTCGGACCGGACGCATACTGGGTGATACCCGACGACCCGGCTGATGCCCAGTTCCTTGACCATACTACCCCTCCGCTTGTCGTACCGGTGAAGGTAAGCTCTCCGCAGGCTGTGCGGGCCACAGAAGCGCCTACGGTAACGGGGCCATCCAGCGGCGTACAATCTTCAGGTGTGCAGTGTTCCAGGAATTGCACCACGTTGGTTTGGGTACTGCAACCAAGTGAGTTGGTCACGACACAGTAATAGTTGCCGAGGTCGTTTACCGTCAGTGTATTGCCATAGGTAGGACAGGTAGCGCAGCCATACCATTCATAGCTGGTTATCGGCCCTCCATAGCCCGATTGAGCATCGGCCGTTAGCACAACATTGTCCGGCAGGTCATTACAATAGTAAAAGGCGCCCACCGGCGTAACAAAGGCTACGGGAGCAGGCTTTACCCATATATCCCGGGTAAATACATAGCTGCCCAGGCAACCATGCGCATTGGTTACTGTTGCAGTAATGGTATAGCTAACAGGATCATTGGAATTGAATGTCGCATAAGCATGGCTGGCCGTTGAACCGGTAGTTACATAACCATCCCCAAAATCCCAGGTAGTGGTAGCGGGCGCTGTTGGATCAAGCGACACGGCAAGTACCGTACCTGCACATATCGTGTCCGTATCCGGCGTAAACACTACCGTAAAGTCAGGATTGCCCCATACATGCACATGCATACTGTCCAGGTACGTACCGCCGCACTTCTGCACTTTCAGTATCAGCCAGGCATCCTGTCCCGCAGGTGGCGGGTTGTTCCACAACACGGTCACACTTGGAGAGCCGTTTACCGGGCTCACGCTGCCCGCTGTTGCCGGCACTATGGTCCAGTTGTAGGTTTCCGCTTCGGTGTAGGCCGTCGCGTAGGTATGGGTAGAGCTGCCGCATACCGTATCGAAGTCGCCGATGTTCAGGTCAATAAACGGTGTATCCAGGTCCTTGCTGATGGCAACAGACTGGCAATGCGGGATGCCATATACTGTTTCGCGCCATACGGATATGGAGAAGGGGCCTGTGCCCGTAAAGGTGGCATACGTACTATTGCCGTATACAGCATTCACCGTGCCGCCCGTGGCCTGCCAGTGGAATACCGTATTGGGCATGGGGTTCATAGCAGTGAACAATATAGGTTCGCCGCGGCATATAGTATCCGGCCCTACGATGCTGTCAGGTCTTTGCACTGTGTCCACCGTCACATAAGCGGCATCAGGCGGGCAATAAACATCTGTAGGGCTTACAGCCTCTATCATATACGTGCCCACCTGTGTGGCCGTAAAATTAAAGGTGTGTCCTGTACTGGTTGTTTGGGTGTTGTCCGGCGCAGTTATGGTCCAGTTTGCCACCGCTGTGGGGAAGGGTGCTATTTCGCCTCCTACGTTGTCTCCAAGACACGCATGGGCCTGCACACTGATGCTGGAAGCCGGGCGCACCTTTACTTTTAGTGAGGCAAGGCCGCCACAACCCAGCAAAGTATTATGATAGTTACACTTCACTTGTATTACATCCGGTCCGGAGGCAGTGTTCAGCGCTATTTCATTAGGCTGGTCGGTTGGGGTTAGCGTCGCAAGCCCGGTTACCGATTCCACGTACCAGTTATATTCTGTGGTAGGCCACTTCGGCAACCTGTATATATACTGCGAATAAGGGCATACGGTTGCCAGCCCCTGTATCGTTCCAGCCTGCTGTACGATGGGCACGAATACCGTTGTCGGTTCGGCGCAGGCCAGCTCGCAGGCGGTGTCAGGGGTAAAGGTTACGGTGCCGATGCCATTGGTAGATGATGGGTCGTCCCACACGATGCGTATCACGTTGGTGTATGGCATGGGCGATACGATGGTGCCGCCGGTAACACTCCAGTTATAAACGCTGCATGTCGCATCGACGGTATAAGTAGCTGTATCGTTCTCACACACTACCGATGGGCAGGTTATCTTCACGCCCGTAGAGTCCAGTACTTCGATGTGTATGTGCGCAGTATCCGTGCATCCGCATTCGTTGGTAACCACCAGCGTTGCGGTATAGTTACCCGGAGTGTTGTACTGGTGTGATACCGTTGCCAGTGGTCCGCCTGGCTGGCCGCTGTAGAAGCCGTCGCCAAAATCCCAGTACCACGATACGATCTGCGAATTGGCCGCCGCGGTAGAGTTATCCACGAAGACAACTATAGAGCTGTCGCATACCACAGTATCCGCCGGGTCCGGGGCCACTGCAAAATCAGCGGTCGGTGGGTCGATGAGTTGTATACAGAGACTGACGGTAGTTTCGCAGCCCCAGGGCATCACTTCGGTGACTGTAATAGAACCGGAAGCTCCTGCGCCCCATATCACGGTACAGGTCCCCATCGATGATGAGGAGATGGTCCCTCCGGTCACGGTCCATGTGGTTGTTCCGGTAGTGTCGCCATGCAGGGTGTATACGACCGTACTGTTTTTACAGTACTTGGTGCAGCCAACAGTACTGTCCGGCAGCGGGTCACCCTCATGAAATTCGGTGCAGGCCACCACTACATCGCTAGTCAGGTATAGCGATGGTGGCCCATACACGTACACGGTTTTGGTCGAGGTAGAAAGTGTGTCGCCTGTATTGGGATCGATCACGTAGAGGGTGATGGTCGCAGTTCCTGCATTGCTCCAGAGTATCGTAGCAAGTGAACTGTCCTGGTAGGTGGTGGTGGAGGTAACCGCTCCCTGGTTGGTGACCGTCCAGTCGTAAATGGTCCCTGCCGTGAATTCGGCCTTGTAAATTTCCGATCCTCCGCGGCATACGGTGTCGGGGCCTACAATGGTCGCTCCCCGTGCCAGCGGAACGAATCCAAGCAATAAGGCTATGCTCCATAGCCAAATGGTCCGTGTTTTCATTTTGCGTGTTTATTTAAAGATTAAAAAATCTCCTGCTACCAACAGCGGGTATGACGCACGCAAATGCAGTAACACAGTTCATAGAAAGCGTCAGGATTGCTATGGTTTATTGATAGAAGATTTTAGTGCTATAGGGTTGGAGCGCTAAAATATAGGGCCTGTGATTTCATGGTGGCAAGGCGAGATGTACGGTACCATCTCAACACGCCACAAGAATATAATAAAAAATCCATTCAAAAAACCGTGTTTTCACTCTTGATTTTGTCGAATTTATTTACTAAAAAATGGCCATACCGCTAATATTTTTTTACTAACCGCTGATTTCATTAGTCCTTCTTCCCGCAATACGGATCTTCCCCAACCGGGGAATCCATCTTGGAGTTGTTTTACAATAGTCAACATACTGTTCTCCAAACAAGGAAAGAAGGTGTGGTTCTTCATACCGGTCTATGTATAGAACGGCAAGCCGCAGCCACAGCAAAAACCACATAACCAGCATTGGGGAGTTCCATACAACGATCTCTCCTATAAGCACCAAGTGTATCGCCCACATCATGGGATGGCGTACTATCCTATAAGGGCCCGTCCTTGCCAGTTTTGTTGCCCAGGAGAAGGGACTAACGGTGCTTTTGTTGCGAAGCATGATACCACCGCACCACAATGCGAGTGCTGCCCCAGCCCACATAAACGCCGTACCGATATAATCCTGTACCGATGACACCGGGAATACCAAATGCAGCTTCTTATCCAGCGTCCTGAAAAACTGAGGGAACACATACAGCACTCCAAACGGACCGAAAGCCCCATAGACAAGTGCATCAAATTGCTTAATAAGAAAGTAGCTGGTTCTTTTCATATCAAAAACTGATTGAGGTTCCTAAATCCAATGTGCTGTACCCAATGCGGCCAGCTTCTGCGAATACGCTGTAGTGCCGGTTCAGGTAATACCGCATACCGGTAAATAGCAGCAGCTTCATGCTGTTCTTTACTGCTGTATCGTTGTGTTTATTAGCCCGGTTCTTTGTTACCCAGGTATTGAAGAACATACCGCCTCCTACACTGAAATAGGCATCTATGTTCCGCAGCGGGATATGCTTATTGAAATGGTATATACCCAATCCGCCAACACTCCAGCCCTGCGCAATGAGGTCGCCGTCAAAGGCTACACTTTCGCCTGTAAAAGTGCCTGTCCATCTCTTCTTTGCGCGTTGCCAGAATAGTGCAATACCCATATCGTCCCTGGCACCAAATTCTAATCGAAAGGAAACCGGGCCAAAGCCCCGGCGTGTAGTGTAATAAAAGTCATAGTTCAGGCCTATCTCCGCTTCCGAAAAGACCGTAGGAAATCCATAGCTGAGTGACACGAGGCATATGTCTTTAGTGAATGAGCCATTGTTACGGGTTTTGTACGGTGTGAGAAAGAAAAACACTGGAGTTATTGGCCCCCCGGATCGTTTTGTTTGGATAAATCCCAGGTAGCCATCTGTCTTTCTATTAACTACATGCTCCTGCGCGGCCGTTTGCATAACGGCCTCCATGCACAGCAAACAAAGCAGTAGTCTCAACATTCCTGATTTTTCTTTTTGTTGGTATTAGTTATCCCTCCGGTGCTTGCAGACGATCCCGACACTAAAGAGGGCTGTCCCGTAGCTGACTTCTGCAAATGCTCCGAAGTGGTGGCTCAGCCACACATGCGTACCCACCTGGAACCCTGCCTTGAAGCCCATAGATTCAGATGCAAGGGTAGGTCTGTAATATGGTTTGGGGTCTTTGGGTGTGATGTAAATGCCATTGTCAGCTACGAGGCCGGAGAGCATACCGCCGCCGTAGAGGTCGAAATGTGGCTTGCGGATAATGTAGTAATTCAGCCGGAAGCCAATGATCCCGAAGCCGCCATAGTCCTCCAGTGGCCACTGAGACCTGTACCCTTTGAATATCCCAAAGGAGGCGATGCCGCCTATCCCGATCCGATGCACCCTTCCTTCCGCCTCGATGCTGAACATGGGGCCAAGTGAACTGATGTCTGAGCGGTATGCCACATGGGGATAGCCGAGAGAGAGGCCTAGCCAAGCCTGCGTCGGTGTCGGCTGCATCAGCAGTAAGAGGGTAATCACCGGAAGGAGCTTGATATTTCGCATTGCACAGATTGTTTCTAGCGAAATAATCGTTTACCTTTATCAATCAGAAAGAAACACTGGAATACTTTATTCCAAAATTGGAATACTTTATTCCTCAAAGGAATATTTTATTACTATGTCAGATACAGCTACACCCCATATTGGTAGAAAAATAGAGCGCATACGCATTCTCAAAGGCGTTAAACAAGACACCTTAGCAACTATGATTGGTGTTACCCAAGGTGCTATTTCTAAAATGGAACAAAGCGAAAATGTAGATGAAGAAAAATTAAAAATGGTAGCTGATGCGTTAGGAGTGTCTGTTGAGGCAATAAAAAGTTTTAATGAAGACGCGCTTGTAAATAACATTCAAAATACGTTCTATGACAATTCAATTCAAAATTTATTTAACCCGATAGAAAAGATTGTAGAGTTGTATGAGCGCCTACTAGAAAGCGAGCGTAAGCGCGTTGAAGTCCTGGAAGAACAGCTTCGCCGAAATCAGCAATAAATTCAATTGTGTATTCATAAAATATAAGCTGGTATTTCCATACCGGCTTTTAATTTGCTGAAACCGGCAAATTTTTCCTACTCCCCAAATATGCTCCAGCATCTACACTGGGAAAGACATCAATTTTCTTTCACAATCAAACAGTGTAGAACATGGAGACACAAACTCCTTCCCAAAAGAACACACGCATCGACGTGTACGCGCTCATTACGGAGCGCATTATCGAACAACTGGAAAAAGGTGCGGTGCCCTGGCGCAGGCCCTGGAGCGATGGCGGACTGCCCCGCAACCTCTTTTCCAAAAAGTATTACCGGGGCATTAACCTCATGCTCCTCTCATCGCTCGGATATGAACAAAACCTGTTCATCACCTTCAAGCAACTCAAAGAGATCGGGGGCAAGGTTAAGCAGGGCGAAAAGGGCTGTCCCGTCGTGTACTGGAATGTCAAAGACAAAGCAGAGGAAGACGAAACGGCAACAGAGCCGAAGCAAAAGAAGGTATCCATTCTCCGCTATTACACCGTCTTTAACGTTTCCCAATGCGAGAATATCCCTGAAGGCTACATCCCCGCTATTACGAAGGTCATAGGCTCCATACAGTCCTGCGAGGATATCGTGGCTCACATGCCACAGCGGCCGGATATCAGGCATAAGGAACAAAAGGCCTATTACAACCCATTGCTGAATTTTATCAACATGCCGAAGAAGAACAGCTTCGGTACGGCAGAAGGCTACTATTGTACGCTCTTCCATGAAATGATCCACAGCACGGGCCACCGGAGCCGCCTGAACCGCAGGGACCTTATCGAAATGGCCGAATTCGGGTCCGAGCCGTATTCTCATGAAGAGCTGGTGGCAGAGATCGGAGCCTGTTATCTCCAATCCCATGCCGGTGTCACCAGCGAGTTCGAGCAGAGCACAGGATATATTGCAGGCTGGCTAGCGAAGCTCAGGAACGACAAGCGCTTCATCTACACCGCCGCGACCCAGGCCCAGGCTGCTACCGACTTCATTCTCAATGTGAAGCAGGGAGCGGACGAGAGCGAACAGACGGAGGAATAGCTTTGTTCTGATATAACCATCTAATAAACCCAAGCCCTGCATTATCCAATGCGAGGGCTTTTTCTATAAGAAAAATCAATACGCTACATAATGCAAATACTGTAATTTTGGTATTCCTTCGTGAGCATCCTATAGCCCGGTTTGTTTTATCCTCAAATTGTGTGTTATGAGATTGATGCCGTTTACAGATGCCGCTTACCGCAAAGTTTTAGATGTCGGATACAAGTACATAATGGTAGGTAAGAAAGCTTTAACATCAAATCCCATATTATGTGATCGGCCGCTCAAAATGCTCAAGGCTGTAAGAGAGTGCGGAGAAATACCAGATGATTGGCTATGCGAACCTACAACTTCAGAAGTAGTACGCGGGATTCTTGCGGATACCCAAACAGACTATTTCATTATCCTGACCGGGGACGACGATACTGTCTCCAGTTAAGATTGGCATAATATTTATGTTAGTGGGCTGAATAGCACAGTATGCGCAGCGCGAAGCATGGTTTCTTCTATAAAAACGGGTTGAGCATCGTAATGCTGGCCTTCATGTTCTTGTTCATCAGCTGCCAGTTTTTCACCGGATGGCATGAATACAACAACGAGAATATAGAACACGGTTATCCTCCGGGGACTGCCGTTGAGTACCTGACGAGCGGCCATTTCATGGAAGCCACATTTGAAAATTGGGAGAGCGAATTCCTCCAAATGGCGATATATGTATTTCTCACTGTTTCCCTCCGGCAAAAGGGTTCTGCGGAATCTAAAAAGCTGGAAGGGAAAGAAGAAACTGACAGACCGCCACAGGCGCACTCTCAGGCGCCGTGGCCGGTCAAAAAGGGCGGTATGTGGTTAAAACTATATGAAAACTCCCTTACACTGGCATTTGTGCTGTTGTTTTTCATCTCATTCACGCTCCATTTCGTCGGTAGCCTTGCAGCATACAATCAAGAGCAGATACAGGATGGCAAAATGCCCACGACGGCATCTGAATATATTGGCAATAGCCACTTTTGGTTTGAATCCTTTCAAAATTGGCAAAGCGAGTTCCTGGCTGTCGCGTCCATTGTGGTGCTTTCCATCTGGCTTCGGCAAAAGGGCTCTCCGGAATCAAAACCCGTAGATGCACCTCATTCCGAAACAGGAAAATGATATCACCGCATTTTCTTTGCACACTTTCTTTGTTGCGTAGGACAAAGAAAGTGACCGACGAAAAAAGGGAGCATGTAGCTCCCCAATGCCATTACTTAATTGCTTATTAAAACGGCAGGTCTTCCGTGCTTGCGCCTGCTGCGGCGGGTTCGTGTTCGACAGATGCACCTTTCTTCTGCTGCGCTATGACCTTAAAAGCGTTCACATGAAAGGTCAGATGCGCATGGAAATCGCCATCCATGCTCTTATAGGCGTTAAGGCCAATGCGCCCGAATAGGGAAACGATACCGCCTTTACGTAGCAGTTCCGCAGCTTTCACATTGACCCAATAGCTGCAATTAATGTAGGTGGTCTCCTCCCGGTTCTCTCCCGACTTTGTCTTGTAGTAATCGTTGATGGCAATAGAAAACGCTACAAGTTCTCTGCCATCCTTTAATTTCCGTACCTGTGCGTCTTTGGTTACTCTTCCGATGATTTCCATTCTTTTACGTTTTTAGTGAACAAATGCTTTTACCGTTGAAATAAGCTGAACTGTCCGCGTACTCCGGGCTTTACCGGCTTGTGGTGGTTTAGTCGCTGTACGAGGTAGGACACCGTAATGTCCTCGTTCAGGATAATGCCCCATGCCTGGGATAGCGCTTTGGAGCGCGTACTGCGCTGCCGTCTCTGGATGGCCCAACTTATGGTCATCAGGCGGGATAGTCTTTCTACTCTTGTTGTCATACATTTAGATTTTAGCTGTTACAGAAAACACGTCGGCTTAAAAGCCTTATTGCCTGTGGTAAGCAACCCATTTGCACAAAAAGAAAGACAGGCAAGGTTTTGGCTAAGAGAATACGAGTTGGGAGCGAAGGTTATTTTACTAAACACCGTAGCGGAGACTGGAGATTGTCACGGACAAACAGGGCTTGACCTTGCCGGGCTTGACTGCGTGCATACCTTCGCGGCGGCACAGGCAATAGACAGCGTATCGTTTTATATGGAATACCTATATTTACAGGATATAGTGATAAAAATTTACAGAGGCTGGCCTGTTCCCAGGCCGGCTAATTATCTAAAAAGGCAAATTGAATTTACCGCATGGCTTTGGGTATCACCAATGGAAAGATCGTTGCAACCCGCAACGATGGACAGGCATCATTCCAGCGTGTTGTTATCACCTACACACGTCCGGACGGCAGGAGCCTCACATATACCCTGGCCAATCCTGTCGAAGAGCCCCTTGAACAGTACCTGGGCAAATACCTGCAAGTAGAAATGACTATGTTATCGGGAGTGGTATCTATGAAAGAATGGTTTACTGACGAACTGGTGTAAGTTGCAATGGTGCGATGACCGTAAAATGTCCCTCCGGTTCAATCAGGCAATTCCTACTGCGGCTGACCCGTCAAACTTCTGACCAATTTTCTTTTTACAATGTAGTTTGTGACTATAGAGACTACCGCAAGTTTCGTTTAAGCCGCAGCTGTAAAACTGCAAAAGACGAAGTTCTGTACTGTTTGGAAAGGCGTAATATGGTCAACCATTATGCACCTGACCTTGTTAAAATACTTCTGCAAGCGCTCAGAAAGGGTCTGTTCGGAATACTGTTTAATGTCAATGCCACTGCATTTCTTTGGCCCTTGTTCGGAAAATGTGCCTACTACTAAGATGCCACCGGGATTCAGCCCCGTCTCAATTGCGTTGATATAACTGGTGATGTCTGATTCTTCGGTAAGAAAATGGAAAGCGGCCCTGTCGTGCCAAAAATCATAGTGCCCGGTTGGCTTGAAACTTGCCGCATCCGCCTCTATCCACTGTACATTGGCAGCTTTATCGCCCAACCTCTGCTTTGCCCGCTCTATTGCAGAGCCGGAAATGTCTAGCACCGTAATATCCGTATATCCTAATTCAAGCAAATGATCGACAAACAAGCTATCCCCGCCGCCTACATCAATGATCCTGGCATTGAGCGGAACGCGGAATTCCCTGAGAAAAGATAATGAGGTATGAGGTGTAGGCTCATACCAGCTTACCTCATTTAGCTGCTTCGTAGCATATATCTTCTCCCAATGGGCTTTCTTGTCCATTTTCCTACTTGTTCCACAAAGATACGCAATACGCTCACTGACTTATGTGACAAATATCACAAATGCCAGGCTCGCCGTAAAAGACGGAATGAACATAACCCGGTGCAGTGAGTGCAGTCCGCGAGCGCCACAGGCTGGGGCGGCCTGTCTTGCCACATAGTGCCAGGCCGCACAGTGAGAGCGGGTGCGTGGCATGTAAATAAGCGTGGGCCTGTGCCAGCACCCGCCCGACACGCAGCCGGTGGCTTCGCAGGCGAGCACAGACGACGGGCAGCGGGTGGACTTTGCCGGGCGGAATGAATGTAGGACAGAGCGGGGCGAAGCCGGAATGAATGATGCGTGGCAAAGGACACGGGAGCTGCCATGAGATGGTATCGTGAACTGCAAACAATATGACAGGCGCACCGGGGTACATGTCGCGCAGCAATGTTACCCCGGCAAACGGGCTCTTGCGTAGCGAGTGGCTGAACGAGCAGCAAGTGCCCGCTTGGCTTGGCGGATTGTTTGCTGAACGATACCATCGAATTCCGAACAACCAAGCGTCTGTGAAGCGATAGCGGAATGGACATTATTTAGATGTGCGCAGTAGCGCACCATAGTATTTATTCCTCAAGGTACAAGCAAATAACCAGGCCGCTATGAGTTTGTATGACCTACACCGCTTGATTTCTTAATGCGCACTGGAAACACAGTCCCCAATACACAGAGGATATTTCTTATGCCTGAAGGCTGTCTTGATATAGAACATCAATTCAGCGGTTTGCTTTCCGTACGTCAGTTCAGCGGTTACGGGATCAGTAATATAGACCAAGAGGTCTTCCATTGTGAGTCGAAGAGCTTTAGCACCCTCGCCTTTAGAAGTGTAGTCGGACACCATAAAGTTTGATTTTTAAATAACATTAAATAGAAAATTTTAGTACTCTAAATTTACCATAAATTAAAACAACCCACAAAAAAAATTTCAAAAGACAAAAGAAACAGGCCCGGTTACTCACCAAGCCTGTCATGTAATCAAATTTTAGGTGTCCGACTAAAAACATCCAAATTTGATGCGCTTAATATTTTAATGGTTTATTCCAGTCTACAATGAATTTCTCCTAAAACCCTAATTTTTTTCCACACGTACAATCCCGCTATTTGATGTCCAAATAGGGAGAAATGCTTAATTTTCCTAAAACGGACAGCGAATATAACTAAAAAATGTTGAAATAAGCTGTCTTTTTTTATCAACCCAGTGTGAATAACCCTAGGCTACTTAAAGGCTTGCTCACTCCTTTACCTATTTGGCGATGAGATATTCAATAGATCAAGAACAAGGTTCAAATCACAAAACCGAAAAATATAGCATAAATTGCATATTGCCTATTCAGGTTCGGTAAATTGGCGCATTTGCCTATTCAGACTCTAAAGATGATTTATGACGAACATTAAAACTATAGAAAAGCCCAAAGAATGCTTCGATGAAATTGAAAAGTTAATCGAAGTAGTTTTCCATGGTTTTATGGCATTTGCTATGGATTATGGCTATCATATAAACAATATATTTGGCCAGGCTGAAAAAGGGAAACACGCTATTTATGAATTGAGAGATAATATCCATTACCGGCTTAACAGTTCAAAGCTTCACTTTTACTTAATGCTAAGGCGCAAAATGGATATTGAACATGGATTCGCCCAAATGCTTAAAAATGATCCCAAGGTTTTTGACGGTTTTCTCATGGGGAACCCCCATTTTGAATTTGCGGCAGATGAAATAATGGCAATTTACGACAGCATCATTTTTCACCTTTCTTCCTCGTTTGACTATTTAGCTATGCTCGTGCAATTCGTGTTTGGCAAAAATCCCCAAGAAAATCTGCAATGGATTACGTTAGTTAAACATTGTTACTCTAATGTTAGTGACTTTAATGATCGAAAATTCAAGGAAAACGTAAGGAACGTCGATAGGGATTTTGTAAGCAAATTTAATGATTACAGAGCCGAACTTATTCATCGAAAAAAATCTACCTCCTTTGCAAGCGTTTCGTGGGAATTATCCTCTGGCGTAGTTGATGTGAAGTTTAAATGTTCCGACAAAATAAAATCTGCGTTTAAAAAGACACTTAACAAGAATGAGGACTATTGCATAACATATGTTGCCTATACCCTGATTAAGCAAACCGTTTTGAATATTGGATTTGTTTTAGAGGGCATTAAAAATGAATTTGCTGAAAATTACAATCCTCATAGTCCTGTTATGAATAAGGGTGGGCTTCAACTTACTAGCTTCAATCCAGAAACAAAGTTTATGGAATCGCCATCAGGGATGTATTGGGAAACATTTATGACCTACACTAACTACAAATAAAATTAGAGCAATGGACAAAAAAACAATTTCAGTATCACACAAAATGAATGGCCTTTTAGACGATGATTATACACTGTTTGAAGACGGAACGGTTTTGCACGAATTCGATAAACATACTTATCCAGGCGGGCAGAATTTAAAAGAAACTTTGGCAATTAGTGACCTTTCGGACGCTATTAAGCAAAGACTTATAGAAGCTGCTAGTGAAGAAAACAAACAGTTAGTTCGAGAGATATTAGGGGCTGGTGTCGATTAGACATGTTTCGTTAGATAATTATTGTGATTAACTAGTATTCCGTGCAGCGGTAGCGGAATGGAAATAGTCAGACATGCGCATATGCGCGCCACTGTAGTTTGAGGTCATTAATTTATCGAGTAAGTCAATACCTCAGAATGTTCTCCACAAATTCTCTTAGCTTCAGAAAATGAATAGAATATCCCGACGTAATCAAACAAATCATATGCCCTATTGTACGTAGCTCCTATGTATATCATCCCATTTGTCGCTTTGCCTAGATCGATAAATTCAGTTCTTATTATGGAATAAGTTTTTTGGTTTTGTAGTTCTTCCATTTTTTCTTTCTGGGTAGTAAAGCCTGAAAAGGACAGAACCTGATTAAACATCTCATTGAGAAACACGTAAATCTCCATAATTAAAATTAAGCAATTTGTGACTTGATTTACTTTTTGCTATCCTCTTTTTCTGTTAATTCAATTTCTATGTTTAGTATCATTTCTCGTTCCTTAGAATCGGAAAAATCGTGAAAGGAAGCTCCAGGAACTTTCGTGAAGTGGGTAAACGTCGACCAAAAGGTGCTGTATTCAGCATCAGAAATAAAATCTGCTTCGTCTTTGTCACAAAATGGAACAATAAAAATGTACCTATAAAAAGCAAAATGGAATTCGCATACGGCAAAAGGCAAGCGCTTGTCGTCGTCTTTCCTTATATAAGCGACAATAGTAGGCTGGCTTTGCAATCTGCCGTAAAATATGAATTGCGTTATTTTAGGCAACTTTTCCGGAGTAAACTTCCCATTAATCCAGTCTATGGTCTTAGAAAACGATGGTAACAAATCAGCATCGATCACACTTAGAAAGTATTTGCAAAAACAACGGTAAATATTTTGAGCAGTTATTTTATGACTGGAATGCAACGGGATTTTTAGCGGCGATGTTACTTCTTTTGAATCTGTGCCGTCTTCAAACTGCAATTCGAGTGAAGGGGTATTCTTAAATTTGAAGTTTTTTCCTACAAAGGCCTTGTTGCCGCCTTTTCCCTTTATACCGTACATGGTCCGAGCGAACGCGAAATATTCAATTATATCTTGCTCAATAGTTTGGCTAAAATATTCGTTGCAGCCATCACATTCCTCATTTAAAATTAGGGTTTTGTTTCCTAAACCTTCCGAGATGGCATGCGCGACACTACCGAATGTTAATGGTTCACGGGTATTATTACAAAAACGGCAAATTCGCTTAGTCTTATTTCTTTCCCCGATTATTCTCCTGGTTTCTCCGTAAGCGCTTATTGTGTATTTTTTCAGCAGTTCCCCAAATAACTCATTCATTTGGGATTGTAGCGTATTAAAATCTTTATCCTCCACAATCGCGGCCAGATAGTTGTACAGCATAATAGAGAACTCGGGAGGCATTTTTTCAAAGGGGAAAACGAAGAATAGCTCGTCCTCTGTTAGTGTTCTGAAAAATGCGGAAACTGCGTTTAACTGCGGTAGTTTGCCCTTATGTAAATCGACGAAGTCGTCTATGGTCTTGCGAAGTTCCGGAGTGTTTTTCATAAGCGGCCTAATCGTTTTGTTGTCAAAGTCAATTAAGCCTGGGAACAGGTCACTAAAAACATATACAAACTGTTCGGCATGCTGCAACTCCGGCGCTGTAATCTTGAACGGTATTGTATTGGTATAGGCTTTAAATGTAAAAAACGCTTCATAGCGTACCGTCGTTTCATTGAAGGAAACAAGTTGTCCCGGAATCTGCATAGAGCACCTGTTTAGTGAATCTGGTTTAGAAAATTACTTTAACGAATTTAGTATTGTTTTAGATAACTCTTAGGCATGGATTGTAATTTTTCATCAAAAAAATCTATTAATTCTTGTTGTGAGTAATCGAATTTCGTATCTTAGCATAGCTACCCAGTACTAGCGTCCACTCTTATATTTCAACATAGTGCTTATATGCGAAGGTTCCTTCCCGCACTGTACTGGTAGCAATTCAATCTAATTCTTTCACAAGAAAAAGCACTGTAGTACATGGAACTTAACAACAAAGCTGTCGGTATCTGGATACGCGTCAGCACAGAAGACCAGGCAAAGGGAGACTCACCTGAGCATCACGAACAACGCGCGCGGCTGTATGCTGCCTCTAAAGGCTGGGATGTAAAGGAGGTGTACCATCTCGAAGCACTCTCCGGCAAATCCGTCATGGGCTATCCCGAAACTAAGCGCATGCTTGCAGACATCAGGAGCGGAGCCATAACCGGCCTCATATTCTCCAAGCTTGCCCGTTTGGCCAGGAACACCAAAGAGCTGCTCGAATTCGCGGATATCTTCAAAGCGGAGGATGCCGACCTTATTTCTTTGCAGGAATCTATTGACACTTCAAGCCCTGCCGGCCGCCTCTTTTACACCATGATCGCCGCAATGGCCCAATGGGAAAGGGAGGAAATCGCCTCACGAGTGGCAGCCTCAATACCAATCCGGGCGAAGATGGGTAAGCGCATCGGCGGGCTGCCGCCTGTCGGCTATAAATGGGAGAACGGCCAATTTATGATAGACGAGAAATATGCGCCTGTCGTAAAGCTCACTTTCGAGCTCTTTTTAAAGCACAAGCGCAAAAAAGCCGTTGCCCGCATGCTCAACGAGCAGGGTTTCCGTACCCGCAAAGGGGCCAACTTTGCAGATACCAACGTGCACCGGATACTGCGGGATACCTGCTCTAAAGGCGAGCGCCGGGCTAATTTCACCAAGACCCTCGGCCCCGGCAAAGGCTCTGTCCCGAAGCCCATGTCCGAATGGGTAGTATTTGCCTGTCCGGCCATCGTGAGCGAAGACGTATGGAACGAGTGCAACCGAATATTGGACGAGTCAGAGGTAAAATTGAAGCGCAAGGGCCGCGAATCCAAGAACCTCTTAGCCGGGTATGTGGTCTGCGAGTCCTGCGGCAAGAAAATGTATGTGTACCACCAAAAAACGGCCAATCCGGCCTATTACTGCAAAACCTGCAAAACGCGGATTTGGGTGTCGGATCTCGACGAGATTTTCCACGAGCAACTCAAGACTTTCCTCCTCACCGAAACTTCGATTTCCGATTATTTGCAAAATCTCGATTCGACGATTTTCGAAAAACAAAAATTGCTCGATCGGATTTTGGAAGAAAAGACAGACATTAAAAAGAAATTGGATGCCTTGGTCGACATGCGCATCAATCATGGCATGTCAAAGGAATTGTTTGAGGACTATATACGGCCTATAGAGGAACAGTACAGCCAAGTCAGCAACCAGCTTCCGAGCCTCGAAGCCGAGATAGCCTTCCTCAAGGTGCAGCACCAATCGAGCGATGTAGTCCTCCAGGACGCCAAAGACCTCTATTCTCAATGGAATACCTTACCATTTGAAGATAAGCGTACCATTGTTGAAACAATTACCGATGTAATAACAGTAGGACAGGAGGATATCAATATAAAATTATCATATTTGCCGACGGCAAAACCCCAAAGCCCACCCACCACCCTAAATGGCGGAACAAGGCAACACATGTATTCATAACTGCAGACGAAGCAAGTATCTTAAATGTAGACACATCAAAATCCGGTGATAGAGTATCCAAAACATAGATATTAAATGCCGTATCGTTGCCGGTATTCTCGAAGTGAATGGTATAAGTAAGGTTTGTAACCCCTGCAGGCAGGCATCCTGAAGGGCTTACCACTATATCGTTAGGATCATAACTACCGGTTATAGTATCGTCATGTATAATGACGTTGTCAACTGGGTTCGCATCTCCTGCCACTGGATCAATCATGTAATTTGTTGTAAGGACATTTCCCACAACGCCAGCGCCTTCCATGTCGGCAGTAATAGTGAATTGGTTGGCGATAACAGATGACAGATCATTTATATTCCAGGTAACCGTATCCCCGGATATTGAAGCAGGAACGGGTGAAAACTGTAATGAATTGTGGTATTGAGGATTTAAGTACATAGTGAGTACCGAAGGAGTTGGGGTGCAGTAAGAATTTGTAGCGATCACCATAGAATGAAAATGGTGCGAGCCAACTATTGAGGAAACAAACAGTTGTAAATCATGCCCGGGAGTACCTGTACAAGTTAAGCCCATGTCTTTTGTTGGATTAGCTCCTAAAGATAAAGTATCGGTTATCATGCCATTTGCCGGGCACGTAGCTGCAAGGCCAGGCGAAAGTGTCACAGGTTTAAAAGTATAAATTGTTCCCTCCGCACCATATGCATAGTAACTGTACCCGCTTGTTGCTGAAATTGTATCAATTGGTATGCCTGCCGAATCGATCTCAATAGTGCTTGGTTGGTACATAAAAGGTTCTGTTACATCAAAGGCACAGTTGGCATTTGCATCTGCAAAAATCCTTATGGGCAACGTACGGCAAAGCTGATAGTTATAATTATAGGTCATAGAATCGATAGCTACTGGACCATCATAAATAACATGTTTTATTAAATAATTATGAGAATAGTTATAGGTGTGGTCGAATGCAGCAAGTTGCGATACTGCTGAAAAAGTATCCGTTTGCGATTGACTGTCTCCAAACCATGTTTTTACACTTAAGCCACCAGAATAATTAACTGGAGAAATGATGAAATGGATATTCGTACATTGATTGGTTAAATATGCCGCAGCGCTATCTGATTGTGCCACAGGTGTGCCCATATATAAGACCAGGAGTTCATTTTCATCCAGGGCACGATCCCAGACACCTATATCATCAATTTCCCCTTTAAAGAAGCGTTGGCAGCTATAGTGGCCTGCTCCTATCAATAATCTGCTTAAGGTATCTGTATTTACTGCAGACGAAGGGTTAAATTGAACACCGCTTGTTGTTTTATATTCGCCATCGACATAGATCTTTACGTCATGAAAGTCTCCGTATGAGGTGTCATAAACTGCCGCGAAGAAGTGCCAGTTGCTATCCAGTGAGTCATTCGTTTGATAGGTAGCAATACAAACACCGTCAACCCAAGCCTCCACGGGGCCATTGCTGACATTTACTTCTAATGAAAAATTTTTACATGCCTGCCCGCATGATGAACTACTTGCGCCATAGCCCACCAGCACATTTTGTTGGTCGCATACTGTTTGTATGCTGTCATACTTGAACCAGCATGCTATAGTACGGGCGGCATTACTGGTTGGTCCTTGCAGGTTAGTACTAATACTCGTATTGCTGCCATTAAATGAATAGGCACTACTGGGATTCCCAAACCGATCTGCGGTTAGCGTGGCACCATTTACAATGCCATTGTGCCCGTTACCACTATTATCATTTGCATTGCCAGAAAATGAATACCATGCAAGTAACCCATTTGTTGCTACATACGAGGGCAATGGCTGGCCAAAAGTGTTAGATAACATAATGGTGGCTGAGATAACAGATAATAGCTTTTTCATTTGGGCGTATTTATAAGGGGTATATAAAACATTCAATTTATCAAAGCTATAAATAATATATGTAAAGTCCTAAATTAATTGCCCGGTTTGTACTACATGGTATCAGCAGCTTACATTAGCCACAGCCTTTTATCCACCAACACACAGGTATAATGGGCATCCCCTATAGTTTTTAAGGATACATCACGCACTAAAAAGCCGTTCTTCTCAAAGAATGGAGTTGCAGCCGGGCTGGCATAGCTATACAGTGTTGCTATATGGCTTTTATCGGCCAGCTCGTATATAGCCTCGAGCAGGCAGCTTGCTATACCGGTATGCTGATGCCCGGGATGTACATATAGCTTGTCGATGCAGCCACAGACCTGCAAGCTGCAAAACCCATATACCTCATCGTTACTGTTAGTAGCAAGCACGTAATTACTTTCTGTTATTTTTTGTTCCCAACTTCTGTGGCCACCGTAATGCGATGCCCATTGCTGTATTTGCATTTCGGTATAGCAGTTCCTGTCGAGCGCCTGTACAGTTTCACAAAACAGCCGGTGGACAATCGCAGCGTCATTTATTCTTGCTTTCCGGGTCATTATCTGTTGTTTCATGCCTTAGCTTGTTTATAAGACCGTTCGGTCTTTTTTTGGACAAAAAAATTATTGAAGAAAACGGGTATTGATCTGATGCATGATATTTTCAAGCAGCCTGTTCAATATACCCGGATCATCGGTTAGTTTGCTCATCATAATGCCTCCTTCAATAAGCGAAAAGATCAGTTCTGCTTCTGCTGCTGCATTTAGCTGTGTATTAAATTCTCCGGTCTTGATTCCTTTTTCAATGATATATTTTAATGAGTCCAGCATTTCTTTAAGTGCCTCCTGGGCGCGTGCCTTTAAAAAGGGTAGGCTGTCATCGGCATCTATTGCTGTGTTGAGTATCACACAACCACCTTCTACTATAGGGTTTATGGAGAAGTTATGGTAAAGCTTCAGTATAGCGTACAGTTTGCCGCTGGCTGTTGATTGTGCTTTTATTACTGAGCGGAGCGCATCCCTTATTTTATGGTAAGAGTGGTCAAATGCCTTCAGCGCTATCTCATCCTTGTTTTTAAAGTTACCATAGATGCCGCCTTTGGCCATGCCGGTAGCCTCCAGTATATCTGTCATTGAGGTGGCCGCATAGCCTTTTTTGTTGAAGATGGGGGAGGACCTTTCGATAATGAATAATTTAGTTCGCTCTGATTTGGACAGCATAACACAAAAATAAACCGTTCGGTCTTATTTGTCAAATTTATTTTATGTTCTTTGCGCTTACCATGAGTGCGCCCACCGCATCATATTATTGCCTATAGCGTATATATGAATACTACTTAAGGTTCTTAATTACTATTTGTCGCATTGTAGTGTTATTATTTTAGTACTTTGTTTTGCATAGTACTATAAAATGTATAGCTTTGTACCCGGTACACGAATAAAACGAGCTTGAAATGAATATTGATAACACACAAAGCCAGATGCGCAGGGGAGTACTGGAGTTTTGTATCCTCTCTGTGATACGCCGGGGCGAAGCCTACCCCAGCGACATCGTTGAGGAGATGAGGGCATCAAAGCTTACCGTATTGGAGGGCACATTATATCCTTTGCTTACACGCCTTAAAAATGCCGGTATGCTTACATACAGGTGGGTAGAGAGCAATTCGGGGCCGCCACGTAAATATTTTTCGCTTACAGAGAAGGGGATAGCATTTTATAAAGAACTGGAAGATACCTGGAACGAACTGGCCTTTGCAGTTAATGCCTTGAAGAATAAGAAAGATTCATTACCACCCTTAACCGATAATAATAACTGAGCTTCATTCAAATAAGATAAAATGGAAAAAATAATCAACATAAATTTTCAGGGCAGGGTAATAGCTATCGAAGAGACGGCTTATAATAACCTCAGGCAGTATATCGATGACCTGGAACACCATTTTGCCAGCGAAGAAAGCAGTGAAGAGATCATCAGCGATATTGAGAACCGTATTGCCGAGCTGCTTAGTGAAAGATTGAAGCGTGGTGCTGCTTGTATAACCATGAATGATCTGAACGCAGTTATCGATAGCATTGGCCGACTGGAGGATATTGAGGCTGCTGAAGGGGACGAAAATAATACAGGCAAAGACAGGTTTGGTCGGCACGGCAGCGAACAGGTGTTCAAGGATCGGTTTTACAGGAATGCCGATGATAAGATAATTGCAGGTGTGTGCAGCGGTATAGCCATACGGACCGGTATTGATCCATTAGTAGTGCGTATCCTGTTCGTTTTGTTATCCAGTGCATTGTTGTGGATATATATCCTGCTTTGGCTTATAGTGCCCTCCCAAAGCATCAGTACCCATGTGACCAGGCGTCTTTATCGTGATCCCGGCAATAAAATGATCGCCGGGGTATGTGGTGGCCTGGCTGCCTATTTTCGTATCGATAGCTGGATACCGAGACTGGTATTTGTGTTGCCATTATTGCTGGGTATCCTGTCTGGCAGTATGCATGCTCTTTGGTGGCATTGGCACTGGGGTCTTGGTCCCCGGATATTCACAGGTTCTGTAGGCAGCACGCTATTTATTTTGTACATAGTGCTATGGATCGCCTTGCCCTATGCCAGTTCCGCAACCGACCAGATGGAAATGCGTGGCGAGCGTATCGATATTAACTCTATTAAGTCGGCTACACAAGCTAAAGCAGGTATACCAGCAAGGCATAGCAGTGGTATTGGCAGGCTGATAGGTATATTATTCAAAACGATTTTCCTCTTCATAGCAGGCACCACAGCCCTGGGCCTTTTTGCTGTGCTTATCGGGCTGATCGCCATGAGTTTCCTCACATTCCCTTTAATGGATTTTCTCCTGGATGGCTGGAACCAGAATTTTATGGTTTGGGCAGGTATTATTCTTTTCCTTGGCATACCAATGCTTGCGCTCATTACCTGGATCGTTCGCCGGTTGATCGGGGCCCGCTCACACAGGCATTACCTGGGTTATGTATTTGCAGGCTTATGGATGATAGGCCTGGTCAGCATTATTGTACATGCCGGTATTATCGCAAAAAATTTCAGCTCCCGCTCTGTTGTTGAAGAAACATACCCTGCGTACCAACCTTCACAAGGCATTTTGTATATAAATGCAATAAACTTTGACCACGATATGGCATGGACATCAAACAGCCGTCGCTATAGGTGGTATGATAACCGGGATGAAGAAGATACACCTCCATTCGGGCTGGTGGGTAAAGATTCGTTATGGGTACGTAATGTAAGGCTTGATGTGGTACAAAGCGCTGATTCCGCATATCATATTTATGAAAACAAAAGCAGTTACGGGCCCAATACTGATGCAGCAAGAATGCTGGCCACACACATCTCGTACACCATTAACCAGCAGGATAGTATTTTAAACCTGCCGGAAGGTTTTACGATAAGCAGTGCAGATAAGTTTCGTGCGCAGCAGGTCATCATCATTATAGAGGTGCCCGTGGGAAAGGAAGTACAATTTAGTAAAGAAATGCACCGGCATTTCAATATCCATATTAGAAACGAGCACCACTATATGCATCGTAACTATTGGAGCCATACATATCGAATGACCATGTCGGGTCTTGAAAGGCAGGCCGATACCAGCGCAGACGATGAAGAGCACGAAAAATAGCATAGCTGAATTACTGGCAGTAGTTGCTGTCTTTTTTCTATCCCCTGTAGCCGGTAAAGAAACAAAAACCGATATTGTTTCGCCGGTATTATACAAAGAAATTGCCAGGCAGGATAGTATGATGTTTGCAGCATTTAATGCACAGGACCTTCCGGGATTCAAGGCGTTTTTTGCCCGCGACCTTGAATGGTTCCAGGATAATGCCGGGTTTATGAGATATGATAGCGTCTTCATCAATTTTGAAAACAACTTTAATAAGGGCCTGGAACTAACCAGGAGGCTTGTAAAAGGCAGCATGGAGGTGTACCCGGTCAAAGACTATGGCGCTATCGAGAGCGGTGTGCACATGTTTGTGCACATAGAGAACGGAAAGCAAATAACGGGTACCTTTAAATTCCTGGCGGTTTGGAAACAAGAAGCTGATGATAAATGGGTGATCACAAGAATGGTCAGTTATGACCATTAGTTAATGACCATCAGGCGGTTTTATTGTAGTTATCATATAAGCGCCTCATGTATTATTGTGAATAGGTTCTTATATGAATTGACAGTATGTGAGGGGTTCGTCGTTTTTGATGTCGCGGTATCATGTGTAAGCAGTATTTTTACTTAGCAATATGAATCACCTGCCTGATCTTATACATGACCTTGCGCTGATACTGATTTTAGCAGGTATCACCACCTTGCTATTTAAGTGGTTACGGCAACCTGTGGTATTGGGTTATATACTTGCCGGTTTGCTGGTAAGCCCGCACTTCCCTTTGTTTCCCACTATTACTGATATTGAGAATATCCGTACATGGGCCGATATCGGCGTAATCTTCCTGCTCTTTAACCTGGGCCTCGAATTCAGCTTTAAAAAACTGATGCGGGTTGGTGGTTCTGCCGGTGTTACGGCCATTATAGAAATAACAGCGATGCTGGGCATTGGCTTTTTATTGGGTATGGCGCTGGGCTGGACCTATATGGACAGTATCTTCCTCGGCGGTATCCTTTCCATTGCATCGACAACTATCATCCTGCGCTCCTTCGAGGAACTGGGTGTGAAGGGTAAGCGCTTTGCCGAACTGGTATTCGGTATCCTAATCATTGAGGACCTCATAGCTGTAGTATTGCTGGTAGTGCTTTCTACCATTGCAGTAAGCCGCCAACTGGCCGGTACCGAGATGATCGCTTCTATACTGAAACTGTTCTTTTTCCTGGCCTTGTGGTTCATCTCGGGCATATTCTTTATCCCCTCATTCCTGAGCCGTGTGCAGAAGCATTTGAACAATGAAACCATGCTGATCGTATCGCTGGGGCTATGCCTGCTGATGGTAGTGCTCTCATCCTATGCAGGTTTTTCGCCGGCGCTGGGCGCATTCATCATGGGCTCTATATTGGCAGAGACCGCGCAGGCTGCACGTATAGAGAAGAATATCCGGCCTGTAAAAGACTTGTTCGGGGCGGTCTTCTTCGTGTCGGTAGGGATGCTGATAGATCCCAAGCTATTGCTGCAATATGCATTGCCGGTAATGCTGATCACTGTAGTGTTCGTGATCAGCAAAACCCTGCATGTAACTGTGGGCGCATTGATAAGCGGCCAACCTTTAAAGACCTCCTTGTATGCAGGCACAAGTATGGCGCAGATAGGTGAGTTCTCTTTTATCATAGCCACGTTGGGGCTTACATTGGGCGTCACCAGTAATTTCCTTTATCCCATAGCGGTTGCCGTGTCGGCCATCACTACGTTCTCCACACCCTATATGATACGTTTTGCCGTGCCTTTGTATAACCGGATAAATAATGCTTTGCCGACGGGCTGGCGTAAATCCCTTGAACGCTACAGTGCCGGTACAAGAAATATTACGTCATCAAGCGGCTGGCGCAGTATGTTGCGTGCCTATTTCCTGCACCTGTTTTTCTTCTCGCTTATCATCTTTGGTATCATTATCCTCTTCATAGAGTACCTGGCGCCTTATATCAGGGGTAGTATCGCCAATGCGAATGTGGCCAATGTTGTACTGGCCCTGTCCTGTTTCATTGCCATGTTCCCCTTCCTTTGGGCGCTGGTGATGCGTAAAATTAGGCCCCGGGAAATGGCCATATTATGGGGCAACCGCTGGTACCGTGCACCGCTGGTATTGCTGCGTATGGTGCGGGTGGGGCTGGGCATTATATACGTAAGCCTGTTCCTGATTACCATTTTCCCGCTAAAGGTAGCTTCCGTCCTGGTGGTGGCTATTGTGCTGGTCTCATTGCTGTTCCTGCAGCGGATACACCGCTTTTATGTACGGCTCGAGGACCGCTTTTTCTCCAACTTCAATGATCGTGAACTGCAGGATGCCCGGGAGAACCGCAATGAACTGGCCCCCTGGGATGCACATATAGTACAGTATATGCTGCCACCGGGCAGCCCCGTAACCAATATGACCCTGGAGGAGACCGACATGCGTGAAAAATTCGGGGTAAATGTAGCCATGATAAAGCGGGGTGAATACCATACCATTACCACGCCGGGGCGTAACGAAAAGTTATATCCCGGTGACCGTTTATTCATTATAGGTACCGATGAGCAAATAGACCTCTTCAAAAAATTCGTTTCGCCGGAAGGCGGTAATGTGTATACGGAAGATGATGAGGCGAAAATGGCATTGAAAAAAGTAGTACTGAAAGCAGGCTCACCTTTGGCTGGTAAAAGCATCAGGGAGAGCGGCATACGTGAGCAGACCAATGGCCTGGTGGTGGGTATTGAGCGTAAGGGTAAGCGCCTGCTCAACCCGGAATCGTCGACCGTGTTTGCCGAAGGGGATAAGGTATGGATAGTAGGTGATGCCATGCTGATCTATAGATTGACCGACTCTGAAAAGTAAAAAGCTGCTAAGCCCGGTGTTCTCCGGGCTTAGCAAGCAGGATATAAATTCTATGCTTCTTTGAACATTCCTTAGCTCAGGCCTTCTATTTCCCCGTTCACCAGCTTTATCCTGTTGGCCTGCGGGTCGGCAGGGAGACCGGGCATGCGCATGATATCGCCTGCTATGGCCACAATAAAGCCCGCACCTGCATTGATCACGAGATCGCGGATGTGTAGGGTAAAGCCTTCGGGAGCATTAATGAGTTTGGGATCGTCGCTGAAAGAGTATTGCGTTTTGGCAATGCAAACCGGCAGGTTGCCCCAGCCCAATTTTTCGTATTGCTTCAATTTGCTTTCGGCCGCTGTATTGAACACCACTTTACCGGCGCGGTATATCTTAGTGGCTATCTTCTCTACCTTGGTCTGTATGCTGTCGCCGAGGTTGTAAGTGAAGTTGATATCTGTAGACGGGGCTTTCTCTATGGCATCCACTACTTTTTGTGCCAGCGATGCGGCACCTTCGCCACCTTTGGCGAAGCCGCCATTGATAGCAAATACAACGCCCTCTTTTTCGCACCATTCCTGCAGGTAGTTCACTTCGTGGTCGCTATCATAACCGAAGCGATTGAAGGATACGATAACGCTCTGACCAAAGCCTTTCATGTTCTGTATATGCCTTTGCAGGTTGGGCAGGCCATCTTTCAGCGCTTCGAGATTGGGTTGTGTTATCTCCTTCTCAGACACGCCGCCATGCAACTTGAGCGCACCGGAGGTGACTACTATTACGGTAGCCTTGGGTTTCAGGCCGGTGAGCCTGCATTTGATATCCATGAATTTTTCAGCACCAAGATCGCTGCCGAAGCCAGCCTCGGTAACTACATAATCGCAGCAACTGAGGGCCATTTTGGTAGCCAGTACCGAGTTGCAACCGTGGGCTATGTTGGCAAAGGGGCCCCCGTGCACGAATGCCGTGGTCTGCTCGGTGGTCTGCACGAGGTTGGGCATGATGGCATCTTTGAGCAGTATGGTTATGGCTTCTTCTACGCCAAGGTCTTTTACGGTAAAAGGTTTTTTATCCACGGTGTAACCGAGCACGATGCGTTCTATACGCTGGCGCAGATCGTGCAGGCCTTCTGAAAGACAGAAGAGAGCCATGATCTCGGATGCGGGCGTGATGTCGAAGCCTGTTTCGGTAGGTATGCCATTGCCTGTGCCGCCGAGGCCGGTGATGACATTCCTGAGCGAGCGGTCGTTGACATCGAGCACCCGCTTCCACACTATGCGGGCCAGTGCCTTATCGGTATTGCGGTTCTGGTACTGGTAGTTATCGAGCAGGGCCGATATCATATTATTGGCACAGGTGATGGCATGGAAGTCGCCTGTGAAATGGAGGTTGATCTCTTCCATAGGCAATACTTGTGAATAACCGCCACCGGCGGCACCGCCCTTCATGCCGAAGCAGGGGCCGAGGCTGGGCTCGCGCAGGGCAACCGCAGCCTTTTTGCCGATATGATTGAGGCCCAGTGATAATGCAACACTGGTAACGGTCTTGCCCACACCTGCCTTGGTAGGGGTAACGGCCGTAACCAGTATGAGATTGCTTTTCTTTATCTTATCCTCATCAAGATATGTGAGGGGCACTTTTGCTTTGTATTTGCCATAGGGCACGATATCGTCGGGGCTGATGCCGATATTCTGAGCTATCTCGGCAATAGGTTTGAGTTTTGCGGCGCGTGAAATTTCGATGTCTGAAAGCATAATTCTATTTTCTTGAAATAATGTTGATCCTGTAATAAAGTCTGAATATAGAAAATTATTTGAAGTTGGAAGAATATGGGGGTGTTGGCTGGTTGATCGGGTTGACTAAGTTGATGGGGTTGAAGGGATGGACTTCCGGTTGCAGCCGATTTTTAAAACCGGAAGTGTTTTGTGCGAACGTTTTTGCGCTAATTCATTTATTTTCATTCTTTTGCAGTGCTTTATTTGATGTGGATAGTGCTTCTTGTTTGCTTCTCCTTTGCTGCAATTTGCTTCTTGTTTCCTGCTGTACAGTATGTTTGGGCCGACCTGGTGATCATGTATATGTTGTCAAAGAACTTTATATGCCGGGATCGCTCTGGCAGAGAAAATCCGTGGCCTGGTGCAAGTTACGAATAGCGGCCAGGGCATTCCAAATTTTGGGGATAAGTAGTGAAGTGTAATAATGTCGTGAGGTAATTAATAATCCAGCAATGCCATTACGATAGTTTACGTTGCCGGTGTTCCTGTACAGATAAGATGTACTTATTTAAGTATCTTTAAAGAAAGGGTTCTGTATGCATAATGTGTTTCGGTTATCAGTCGTATTGCTGAGTTTGTGTTCCTGCGGCAGTATGCGGGGACAAAATACAGCCAGGCAGGTTGCCGTGCCCGTGGAGGAGGCAGCGACGCCTATGTCGTGCCTTATAGAGGGACAGGTGGTAAAGATATTGCCTGCGCAGGATGCGGACAGCAAGAGCGTATGCGCCAGGTATCCCTGCCGGGCGCTGGTGAAACTGATCAATGTATCGGGCTGCGGGGCAGGGGTGAGCATGACACCCGGCCCCGGCGACACGATGGAAATGCGCTTTGCCTACACGCTAAAAAACACGAAGCGCATCTTCCCGGAAATGAAAACGCAGTATCCCGGCCTTAAGAAAGGGCAGCATTTCAGGGCGAGGGCAGCGCAGCGGTTGCGACCGGGCACACAAGGTGAGTTGGTGATATATGGCTATAGCGTGCCCTGAGTTTGTTGTATTAATTCGTATCTTTCAAAGCAATAAATATTAATCTGTGAACAAAATATACTTAGCATTAATTGCCCTGATCGGCATAGCAGGCTTTCATATTTTTTCGGGCACTCCGCACAAAGCACAGCAGATACCCCGTTTTTTGGGCGATGCGGATGCAATAGGATCGGAGGAGGATGCCAATGCGAGGCTGAACTACGAACTGATGCGCCTGCAGGACCCTGCCACCGGGAAGATACCGGCGAACATACGGGAAAAGGAACTGGCTTTCGCAGCCACATTGCCGCATACGGCCATTGGTAACCCGGCTTATTACAGCAAATCGACCGCAGCCACCTGGCAGTCGCGGGGCCCCTGGAATGTGGGGGGCAGGACGCGGGCGATGGCCATGGATGTAAATGATGAAAACATCATCGTAGCAGGATCCTGCTCGGGCGGCATGTGGCGCTCTGCAGACCAGGGGCAGACATGGACCCGCACCAGCCCGGCCAATCAATACCAAAGTGTATCGTGCGTAGCACAGGATACGCGGGCGGGGCATACCAATGTGTGGTATTACGGATCGGGTGAGGCCTATGGTGCATCGGCCAGCGCAAGCGGGGCCTATTACCTGGGGAATGGCATCTATAAATCGACAGATAATGGTGTGACCTGGACGGTGCTGCCCTCCACTACATCGAACAACGTAGTGGGTTTTGACGTATGGGGTGATATATGCTGGAACATAGTAACCAACCCTGCCGACCCAACACAAGATGTAGTATATGCCGCATCGTATGGCGGTATCTACAGGAGCGTGAACGGTGGCAGCAGCTGGGCGCTTGCAAAAGGCACCTTTTCGGGTGGTGATTCTTACTTTACTGATATCGCAATTTCAGCGACAGGCGTGATCTATGCCACGCTGAGCAGCGATGGCTCCCAAAAGGGGATCTACCGGTCCACAGACGGGATAACATTCACCGATATCACACCTGCGGGTTTCCCGACCACTTACAACAGGCTGAAGATAGGTATATGCCCTGATGATGAAAGGCAGGTATATATACTGGGCAATACGCCGGGTTTCGGTATGCCGGATACAAACTTCCAGGGCGACGTAGAATGGAACAGCCTGTGGAAGTATAATTATAGATCAGGTGATGGCAGCGGAGCAGGGGGCAATTGGCGGGACCTGTCGACCAAACTGCCTTCCAGCGGCGGGGTATTCGATAAATTCCAGTCGCAGGGCTCTTATGACCTGGTGGTGAAAATAAAACCCGGCGACTCGAATACCGTATTTATAGGCGGCACTAACCTGTACCGTTCCACATCGGGTTTCAAAGACAATACCCATACTAAACAAGTAGGGGGATATGCCATAGGCGCAACACTCCCCGTGGTGGATATGTATGCCAACCACCATCCTGACCAGCATGAACTGCTGTTCCTGCCAAGCGATGCCAACAAAATGATCTCATCAAACGATGGGGGGATCTTTATAACGAATGACAATACTGCCAGCACGGTAGCGTGGACATCACTTAATAATGGTTATATCAGCACCATGTTCTATACCTGTGCTGTGGACCATGCTGCTACGAATGATATCATAATAGGCGGCGCACAGGACAACGGGAGCTGGTACACCAACTCGGCCAACCTGACCACGCCGTGGGTAACACCAAGGGGTGGTGACGGATCTTATTGCGCCATTGCCGACAACCAGGATGCTTATTACTTCAGCATACAGAACGGCAAAATGATGCGCGCACAACTGGATGCTTCGGGAACGGTGACCAATTTTGCCCGTATAGATCCCATAGGCGGTAAAGGGTATTTGTTCATCAACCCCTATACGCTGGACCCCAATAATAACAATATCATGTACCTGGCGGGTGGTAAGTACCTGTGGCGCAACAATGATCTCTCAGGAATACCATATGCGGGCAACTGGGATTCTATATCCACCAATTGGGTGCAGTTCCCCGACTCGGTGCCCACAGCCGGGGCAACTATAACAGCCATAGCCGTTTGCAAAGCGCCGGCGAACCGGGTATATTATGGTACCTCGTCGCAGAAAGTGTATCGCGTGGATAATGCCAATACAGGGACCCCTACGGCTACGGATATAACGTCAACTGTTATTGCGTCACAATTTCCAGGTGGCGCTACTGTAAGCAGCATAGCGGTGGACCCGAATAATGGTGACCATGTTATGGTCACATTCTCCAATTATTCTGTTTACAGCATATTCTATTCGGATGACGGGGGCAGCACATGGACAAAGGCCGGGGGTAATCTTGAAGCGAGCCCCACAGGTGCAGGCTACGGGCCATCGATACGCTGGGCCAGGATCATACCGGTGGCCAATGGTACGGTATATATGGTAGGCACGAGCATAGGCTTATATGCCACTACAGAACTGAATGGCTTGAATACCTATTGGTCGCAACAGGCAGCCGGTGAGATAGGCTATTCTATAGTGGACATGATAGACCATCGCGGCACCGACGGGCTGGTAGTTGCGGCTACACACTCGCACGGCATTTATTCCACGCATATAACGGATGTCAACGATATAGTAAGCGTAAAAGATGTGACCGCAGCATCGCCTGTAATGGAGATGCGGAATTATCCCAATCCATTCCGGGACCAGTCGACAATAAGTTTTAAATTAAAGAGCAAAGAAGAGGTAAGTTTATCGCTGTATGATGAACTGGGCCGCTTTGTACGCAATATTGCTGAAGGGCAGATGGAGGCAGGAGAAAAGAAATTTTCCATATCGGCCAATGGCCTGTCGCAGGGCATTTATTATTGCAGGCTGCAGGCAGGAGCATTTACGGAGACCAAACAAATAGCATTGGTGCGGTAAGCCAGCGGGTGACGATGATCATGATAGGAGGTGATACGGGACATTGTGCCCGCATTGCTGTTATTGCAAATTTGAGTAACAGCTAATAAAAAAAACCAGCTTATGAAGATCAATAAAGAATGGCACCTGGCACATCCCATGCCACCAAAAGCAACCCTGGATGAGCGCATTGCCTGGCACCTGGAACATACGAAACATTGCAACTGCCGCGAACTGAGCCCAAAACTGAAGGAGGAAATGAAGAAGCGGAAAATTAAGATACCCCGTTACCAAGGGGATAAATGACCATTGTCAAAAAAACAACAACCATATACAAGAAGCATGTATCTGCGACAAACTTTTCTTTAATGCCTTGCTGTCTTTGTGAATAATACCGGTAGCATACCTAATTGTTTATAAAAACAGAATACTTATGAGAAAGATTTATTTTATTACGATCCTTGTATTGGCCTGTATCTGCATGCAGAGCAGGACCGCGAGGGCTTGTTATGCAAATTTCCTGCACACGAACACGGGTACAGGTGATACTATATGGTTCTATGCGCTGGACCTTAATGCCGTGCATTTCTGGGATTTCGGGGATATGAACAGCGGGCCGAATATGGCTTTTGATGATACTGCTTACCACGTATATAACACCCCGGGTACGTATTACGTTACCCATTTTGTGAACATAGGTGCCGAATGGGCTTATGAAACACAGGAGATCACGGTAAATAACATTTCGTTCGAGGCTGCATTTGAGGGCCACTGCAACGGCAATAACTATATTACGTTCACCAACAGGTCGAAAGGCAATAACCTCAGTTACCTGTGGAACTTCGGTGACCCAGCATCGGGATTAAATGATACGAGCACAGCTTTTGCACCGTACCATCTCTTTACTGCATCGGGCCCTTACATGGTTACACTTATTATTTCGGACGGGATGAACCTGGATACCGTTAGTAAGATGATGAATGCTACTTCACCATGCATGTCGGCCAGCTATAGCTATATGTCGAACACCTGCATGGGCGATACTACGCATTTCTACACGTCGTACAGCAACGTAACTGCGGTGTCCTGGGATTTTGGCGACCCGGCTACGGGGCCTGCAAACTACTCTACCGACATGAGCCCATGGCATATCTATTCGGGCATGGGGCGGTATAATGTGAAACTGGTATATACCGATGGCAGCAATTATGACACTTTGTACACCACTGCATTTGTGACCAACTGTAATGTGTACCCCGGCGATTGTAACCGCGATGGTATCGTTAGCCCCGAAGACCTGTTCGCGATAGGGCTCAACTACGGCGATACGGGCAGTGTGCGTACCGGAGCCACCATGAACTTCACAGAACAAACTGCTACGGACTGGCATAATAACACCCCCTTCCTGAACATGTACCTGCAGGATATGGTGAATAAGAAACATGCCGACTGTAATGGTGATGGTGTGCTGAACAGTGCCGATGCGGCAGCGATAAGCCAGAACTTTGGTATGATGCATGCACCGGCATTCAATATTGAATCGTCGATGCAGCAAGTGCCAGCGAATGCCCCCGCCTTCAGGCTACAAGTAGCCGGGCAGGTAAGTCCCGGGGCTGCAAGTGCAAGCCTGCAACTGGGCAGTATGACCAATCCATGCCCTTATGTATATGGTTATTGCGTTTCGATACCCTATGACCCGGCAACGATAGATGCAACATCCTTAAGCGTAGATTTTGCCGGCAGCTGGCTTGACTCTGCTGCACAAAACAACCTGCTGAACTGGTATTACAATGATGTCTCGACACATACGCTGCACATAGCCTCTGTGCGCACCAATCACATGGGTATCACAGGTGGGTATGGAACTGTGGCGCAGATAAATTTTGATATACTGCCTACAGCGCCCGGCGGTAACATGGACCTTAATATATTGCCCACAGCCAAGCTGATGTCGAATGCGGTGTTTGATGCGGCGAACGGGCAGGTGCTACGCTACCTGAAGGCAAATATTGAAAATGCCAGCACAGAAGTATTGGCCGTGCATGAAGTGGCTAAAACAAAAGTGCTGACGGTATCGCCTGTGCCTGCAAGGCAAATGGTGCACCTCTCGCTTGCCGGTAATGAAAAGGTCAACACTATATCGTTAATAAATCTTAGCGGACAAGTGCTGCGTGCATATACGCCATCATCGAACGATATAGATGTAAGTGCGCTGAGCAATGGCATCTACTGGCTGAAAGTGTGCACGGCAAAAGGTGTTTATGAACAAAAAATAGAAGTACTGCACTAATTTAACCGACATGCGAACATCTTCGAGGAGATGTTCGCATGTTATTAGTTTTAACCAATAAAAAACGACCATGCTCAAACTTTACTCTTTGATGGCCTGTGCTTTGTGCTTTTGTGTATTTACTACTACCAGCTATGCGCAATCTACCAACTGGAATAATCCGGACAGCGCACAAAATATTTCGAAACCGGGTGTGCCCTGGAACATAACTAATCCCATTGGTAACAACCATGATACGATGGCGCATTACCCGCTGAACGGTGGTATATCAGACAGCAGTGATTACCTCTATATGTATGATTTCGGGCTGAGCGTGCCTGCGAATGCAACGATAGACGGTGTAGAAATGATATTGGTACGCGGCGCCTGTAATGCAGGCAGTTATTTTATGGATACCGTATCGCTTTCGTATAACGGTGTGCCGATCGGTACAAGTGTCACTGACTCTGCAGGCCCTGCAGCAGAGACCGATACACTGGGTGGCCCTACCGATACCTGGAATGCACTGATAACGCCCAACATGGTAAATGCTTCGGGTTTTGGTGTGATCTATAGCATGAGGTCGGTAGGTATCTGCACATTCGCCGTATTCGATTGCAAGCTGAAAGTACACTATTCGCTGCCTACCGGCGTTAAAGCCGTAAGCACATCGGACCAGGTCTCTGTATATCCCAACCCGGCCACAACGGAGATCAGCCTAATGACGCGGGGCATTGCAGCAGGTACAGGCTATAAGGTAATTGACATCAACGGCAGGGTAGTGGCTACAGGTACGGTAAGCGGAGCCGCAACAAGTATAAATGTGCGATCGTTAGCTGAAGGCATTTATTCTTTCAGGGCAGGGGGTGTTACGATCAAGTTCATGAAAAAGTAAGGGATATAGGTTTCATACAAACGAAGGCTGCGGATATTCCGCAGCTTTTGTGTTTTGAAAAGTTGCCGGGTGCGAAAAAAATAGAAAAGTAATGTTGACTTTAATGCCTAATAGAGTTTTCTTTGTAAAAAATAAAACATGATGAAAAACCTCCTTTCGAAAATTACTCTGGGGCTTTCCGTTGCTTTCATGCTTAGTGCAACTGTATCCTATGCACAGCCTGCGCCGCCACCTACACCGGTGCCGCAACCTGCTGCAAAAGCATCGCCGGACCCTGTAAAAGGAAAGAAGAAAGCCTATGTGGATATAGTAAAGCTGAAGCATGAGTATTATACCTCGTACTATTCGAAAAAGCAACGTATCCCTGTACTGGTTACCTATAGGCTTACAGAAGGTATGCTCTGGTGCGATCCGCATGTTGCCAGGACCAATAAATTTGCGGCAGACCCACAATTGCCAGCTTATACGAATAACCTGAAAGATTATGTAAGAAGCGGCTACGATAAAGGCCATAATATGAGCGCCGCTAACAATGTGTGCAGCTACGATGGCATGGACGAATGTTATTATTTCTCGAATATGACCCCGCAACCTCACTTTTTTAATGCAGGTATATGGCAAGACCTGGAAAAGGCAGAGCGTAATGAAGCCCGTAAAAGCGGCCAGATCATGGTATCGGTAGGCTGTACCGGTAAAAAGACGACCATTGGTACACACAAAATAGTAGTGCCTAAATACATGTGGAAGGTAGTATATATACCTGCTGATGATGTTTATTATGCATATATGTTCCCTAACTCAGATGCTATTGCCAATGATAATTATGACGATTACAAGGTGAACCTGAGTGTTATCAAAACGAATGCCGGCGTGCATTTCGAAGGTGGCCTGGCAGTACCTAATAAATAAAAGGAAGATATTTTTTTGATAATACGCCCCCATCCGGGGGCGTATTATTTTATATATTGCACATTGCAAGGCGGTTATAAAGCCCGTACCTTCTATAATAACTATTTTAAACTATTTTTGCGTACACCTTTACTGATATGGAAGATTTTAAAGTTACTCTTAAACAGCAAATTATAGACTCCCTTAACCTGCAGGGCATGAGGCCTGAGGAGATAGATGATAATGCGCCCCTTTTTGGTGAGGGCCTGGGCCTTGACAGTATTGATTCGCTGGAGCTGATGGTGCTGCTGGAACGCAATTATGGCATTAAAATAGAGGATGCCCGTGAAGGCCGTAAAGTTTTACAATCGGTACAATCCATGGCCGACTATATTGAGCAGAACCGCAAATTATAGTATCTTATAACTAATGTCGGAAAAGATAGTTGTAAGCGCTGCAGGGCTGATCTCGGCTTTAGGGCATGGTGTGGCTGCCAATATGCAGGCTATACGCAACCTGCGGAGCGGACTTCGTTATCCCCAACATTTGCGTACCATACACTCAGGGGAATTTGTAATGGGTGAAGTGCCCTACAGCAACGAAGAGATGGCTACCATACTCAACCTTTCTCCTAAACATCATTATTCCCGCACTGCATTGCTTGCCCTACTGGCCATGCAGGAATTGCTTTTTGCCACAGACATAGACCTGCTGCGGAGCGAATCGCTTGCCCTCATCAATGCGGGTACAGTAGGGGGGATGTGTACTGTGGAAGACCTGTACCCTGATTTTGTAGCCCCCGGAACAGGGGACTATGTAAAATATATCGACACATTGGACTGTGCCGAAAGCACGGAAGATATTGCAGGATTCTTCGGCCTAAAGCCGCTTATGGCAACTATCAGTACCGCCTGTTCTTCTTCGGCCAATGCCCTGTTGCTTGGTGCGCGGATGATAAAGCAAGGTGTGGTGAAGCGTGCCCTCTGCGGCGGCTGCGATGCGCTCAGCCGTTTTACACTGAATGGTTTTAACTCGCTCAAAAATGTAGCAAGGGAAGCCTGCAGGCCATTTGACCGGGACCGGATAGGGCTGAACCTTGGTGAAGGTGCTGCTTACCTGCTGCTGGAAACGGAGTCGTCGGCCCGGGAGCGGGGGGCAACCATACTGGCCACCTTCAGCGGCTATTGTAACAGTAATGATGCCTATCATCCCACGGCCCCCTCACCACATGGTGACGGAGCTTACAATACCATGCAGCAGGCCATGAACATGGCAGGGCTGAAGCCTTCGGATATAGGGTATATCAATGCGCATGGCACGGCCACTATAAATAATGACATAGCGGAGGGCAGCGCGATCAAGCGACTGTTTGGAGATGCCATGCCTTATTTCAGTTCTACGAAGCCATTTACCGGGCATACGCTGGCCGCTGCCGGTGCTATCGAGGCGATATTCAGTATTGCATCGATGCAGCAGGGTATAGTACCACCCAATCTTAATTTTCAAACCCCCATGGAAGAGCTATTGCTGATACCCACTACGCAACTGGTTGAAAATATTAACATCAGGCATGTACTGAGCAATTCTTTTGGTTTTGGCGGCAATAATGTTTCTTTAGCTTTCAGTGCATCATGAACCGACCTGTTTACATAAAAGCAGCTTCTTCTATTTCGCCACAGCACAGCTATGAGGCGGGCATGTTGCTGCAGCCGGTTGTGAGCAGCGATAACGGAAGGCTGTATGTAGTAGAACAGGATTACCGGAAATACATATCGCCGGTGGCCATACGCCGCATGAGCAGGCTGCTTAAAATGAGCATAACGGCAGGAATGCAATGCCTGAGTGATGCAGGGGTATCCCCCGATGCCATTATTACGGGCACCGGGCGGGGCAGTGTATCGGATATGGAGCATTTCCTGAGGGATATGATCGCCATGAAAGAAGAGGCCCTGAACCCAACCTACTTCATACAATCGACATATAACTCGGTAAATGGCTGGCTGGCACTGCAGACCAAATGCACCTGTTATAACCAGACCTTTGTGCACCGCAGCCTGTCGTTTGAACTGGCATTGCTCGATGCGCAACTTACTTTAGGAGAGGGTGAGGATATGCAAAATGTCCTTGTCGGCGGCTTTGATGAAATGACCGATTACTATCACCTGGTGAAGGATAAGATCGGCTATTGGAAAAAGGAAGCGCTTAATAGCCTTGACCTGTTGAAACATAATGACAGTGGCGGTACCATAGGCGGAGAAGGGGCAAGTTTTTTTGTATTATCAAATGACAGCAGGGATGCGACATCAATATTACTGGCTTTAGAAATACTGCATAAACCTACCGTGACCCAATTGCAAAACGCAATCGCAAAGCTGCTGGAAAGTAATGGCCTTGAACCATGCGACATAGATTTGCTGCTCTCAGGTATTAATGGAGATGTGGCCCTTCAGGATTCTTTTGATGCAGCAAGCAATATGTTCGATAGCAGTACTGCTATTGCGGCTTTTAAACATTTATGCGGTGATTATGACACTGCATCGGCTTTTGGCCTGTGGCTGGCCAATTATATATTAAGCAATCAAAGCATCCCCGAAATTACCCTGTTAAAGCAAGGTGCTGGCAGGCCTGTAAAAAAACTGCTCATGGTAAATCATACCATTTCCGGTGATGCCTCATTAATGTTATTGGGTAATTGCTAAATATAGTGGCTGCAAACAGTTAGGATATTTTACCTAAAACATAGACTTCGGTAGGCGTAGGATTACCACCTTCTTTCTCAAGCGATATGGCAAATGCCTGCCCGTTCTTCACTTCCATAGGGAGTTTGGATACTGTTGGTGTTTTGAGCAGATGGTTGTCGATGACACCCATGCTTACGGGCTTGCCATCTTGTATCACCCACATCTGGTATTGCTTGCCTTTATCGGGCATGGGTAACTTTTGCATAGCAAGATAAGCGTCGCCATTCGTTTTATTCCAATATACGGTAGCTGCCATGGGATGCCCGGGTAACATGCTTTGCATGACCACGGTTTTCATACCGGAGTCGGCCAGCATTTCGGCCTGTTTTTGGGTGCTTGTCTGCAAGGCTGCAAGCTGGTGCTGCATGGTATCAAGCTGTGCTTTCACGGCTACCTGTGCCTCCTGGGTATTATTGCGCTGGCTCCACAGTATGAAGTTTACCAACACGCTGCCTGTTAATGCTATCCATACAGCGGCGCGCTGCCAGCTTAGCTGGCGGGTAAGGGGAATCGTTTTCGGGCTGACGGGCATACTGATCTTGCCCGGTATGGTATTATCCACTTGTGCCCATATCTTGCCTTTCAGTTCGGCGGGTGGTTCTTCAGCCCCGGCCTGCGCCATGAGCCACATAGTATCCTCGATGGCAGCTATTTCTTCTGCCAGTTCGGGATAGCGGGCAATGTCTGCTGCCACGCGCTCCTGCTCTTCCTGCGAGAGGGAGCCAAGCACATATGCTTCCAGTATGCCCGATTCTATGTATTCTTTTATATTCACTTATTGTTTAAAATGTTCTCTTAACAATTTTATGGCATGCCGCATACGGGTTTTAACCGTACCCAGCGGTATATCAAGTGTTTTTGATATCTCATCTAAAGTAAATCCTTTGAAATATGCCAGTTCCACAATAGCCTTATAACCCGGTTCCAGTCCTCCAACTACCTGGCGCAGGCCGATGGTATCTGTAACCTGCTCTGTCTTCAGGCTTTGTCCTATATTATTTACGATTTCTTCGCCTGTACGGATTTTGCTTTTCATAACTTCGCCTTTCGAGCGCAGTTTATCTATCGCGGCATTCCGGGTTATGTTGATCATCCAGGTATAGATACGTCCTTTTTGAGGGTCGTATTTATCTATATTGTTCCATATTTTGACAAATGCCTCCTGCAGCACATCCTGGGCTGTCTGTTCATCAAATATCGTTTTCCGCACTATACCATATAGCACAGCTGCATAATTTTGGTACAAGTAGTTAAAAGCAGCCTCACTCCTCTGCTGCAGCAGGAGCACTAACTCTTCTTCGCTATATGTATTTGTGGCAGGCAATCGAATTATTGAAGCTTAAAAATACGGCTTTATTTTACAAATAGCATTTTGTAATCCACTTTCACCTTCCCGTTGCTAATATCATCGAGTTTTTTCTTTATCAGCCGTTTTTTGAGCGGAGGCAGGTAGTCAATAAAGAGTTTACCATCTATATGGTCGTATTCATGCAATATGACGCGGGCAGTGATGCCATAAAACTCTTCTTCATGTTCGGTGAAATGTTCATCCATGTAGCGCAAGCGTACTCTTTGCGCGCGGCTGACATCCTCCCTTATTTTGGGGATACTCAGGCAACCCTCATTGTAAGCCCAATCATCGCCGGTCTCTTCTACTTTACAGGCATTGATGAAGGCGCGTTTTACCGGTTTTTCGTTAGGGTATTGCTTACGGTCCTCATCATCAAAGCCTTCTACGATCTGCTCTGTATCCACTACGAACAACCTGACAGGTCTATTGACCTGGGGCGCGGCGATACCTACACCATTACTGTGGTACATGGTTTCCCACATATCAGCAATGAGTTTTTTGAGCTCAGGATAGCCTGGTGTTATATCCTCGCACATCTTCCTTAATACCGGATTGCCATATGCTACTATTGGTAATATCATCTCTTAGCTAATAATAATTATATAGAACTTGCAAAGATAAGGATTAGCCCCGGCTTTCGAGGTATTCCTGCAGTATGATGATGGCACTAACGGTATCGATAAGTTCTTTTTTCTCCCTGTCTTTTTTCTTTAGGCCCATAGCACTTATGGCCGATGATGCCATACGGGAACTCATTCTTTCATCCCTTTTTTCTATGGGTAAGGAGGGAAATACATTTTGAAATTTGCCAATAAACTTTTCAACAAGAGGGGTAGCGTCCGTAGGCGAGTCATCAAAATTAAGGGGGTAGCCCACCAATACTTTTTCTACCGTTTCCTGTGCAAAGTATTTTTTCAGGTAGCCGATGAGCTCATTGCTCTCAACGGTAGCCAGGCCCGTTGCAATGATCTGTAATGGGTCGGTAACGGCAATACCGGTTCTCTTTTTACCATAATCGAGGGCTAAAATGCGAGGCATGGATACAAAGATGCGAAATTTTGATCTATGGCACCGATGCTGTGACATTATAAGCCCGGGATCAACAAAATTTGCTTGCCCTGTCATTTGGCTTTACCTTAGCAGCACGAAAGAATAAACGCATGTCAACAATTCGTCATAACTGGACCTTAGAAGAAATATCCGATATATACAACAGGCCCTTACTGCAACTGGTGATGGAAGCAGGCCGGGTGCATAGTGAATACCATAAGCCGGGCGAAGTGCAGATAAGCAGCCTGCTCTCTATCAAGACAGGTGGCTGCAGCGAAGATTGTGCATATTGCCCGCAGGCGGCACGTTACCACACCGATATAAAAGTGCAGGCCCTGATGAAAACTGAAGAAGTGGTGCGGGCAGCACAAAATGCGAAAGCCGGTGGTGCATCGCGCTTTTGTATGGGTGCAGCATGGCGCGAGGTACGCGACAACCGTGATTTTGACCGTGTGCTGGATATGGTAAAAGCAGTAACGGCTATGGATATGGAAGTATGCTGTACACTGGGTATGCTGACGGAATCGCAGGCACAAAAGCTGGCAGATGCAGGGCTATACGCGTACAACCATAATATAGATACCTCGGCAGAACATTATGAGCAGATCATCACTACCCGTAAATACGAAGACCGGCTGGACACATTGGAACATGTGCGCAATGCAGGTATCTCGGTTTGCAGCGGGGGTATCATAGGGCTTGGTGAAACAGATGAAGACCGCATAGGTATGCTGCTCACATTGAGCAACCTGCCCAAGCATCCTGAATCGGTGCCTATAAATGTACTGGTGCCGGTGAAGGGCACACCTCTTGCAGAAAACATGCGTGTGCCCTTTGATGAACTGGTACGGATGATCGCTACAGCGCGTATCGTAATGCCTGCATCAGCTGTGCGCCTTTCGGCAGGCAGGCTGGAGTTATCTATCGCCGAACAGGCGCTTTGTTTTCTTGCAGGTGCCAACTCGATATTTGCCGGCGATACATTATTGACAACCCCCAATCCTGAGTTTAACGAGGATATGGAGATGTTCCGCATACTGGGCCTCACACCGAAGGCCGCTTTTGCAGATAAACTGGTGATGCAATAAACGCAGTACTGATGACCCCCATTGAGCAACATATAGCAGAAAGGCTCGCTGGACGGGAGCAGGCAGGTAACCTAAGGCAACTGCGCAGGCCGCATGCTGCCAGTGACTTTTTTTCCAATGATTATTTGGGCATTGCAAGCAGCGGACTGCTTGACGATCTTTTGAAAGGCTGTGATACCGGGACAGGTTCTACCGGGTCAAGGTTGCTGTCGGGCAATAGTGAAGCTGCAGAGCAACTGGAAGATATTATTGCAGGATTTCATAAAGCGGAGGCAGCTTTGTTATTTAATTCGGGCTACGATGCCAATATGGGCCTCTTAACAGCAATAAGTGACCGGCACAGTATCTTAATATATGATGAGCTATGCCATGCCAGCCTTGTGGACGGAATAAGGTTAAGCCAGGGTACCGGCTATAAGTTTGCGCATAATGATACGGCAGCACTGAAAAAAAAGCTGGAACTGGCTAAAGACAAAGGCCCCAAGATCATCGTTACCGAATCGGTATTCTCCATGGACGGAGATATAGCACCCCTAAAAGAAATGGCTGAGCTTGCCGATCAATACAATGCAGCGCTGATCGTTGATGAGGCCCATGCCACAGGCGTATTCGGGAAAAAGGGTGAGGGCCTTGTAAACAGTATGGGTCTTGAAGATGAAGTATTTGCCAGGGTACACACCTTTGGCAAGGCCATGGGCTGCCATGGGGCCGTAGTACTTGGCAGTGTACAACTGAAACAATTCCTTGTGAATTTTGCACGGTCATTTATTTATACCACCGCTTTACCGCCACATAGCATCAGTAATATAACAGCATCATATCAATATTTATCACAACCGGATTTTTCGAATAAGGGATTGCATGAACTTATCGCTTACTTCAGGCAAAAGGTGAAGGATAGTGCTATGGAAGGATGGAAAGACAGCAACAGCCCGATACAGGCTTTGGTGATAGGGGGGAATGATAGCGTAAAGGCTGCTGCGAGCGCGTTGCAAAATGCAGGCTTGCAGATAAACGCTATACTGCATCCAACTGTGCCGACCGGGGCTGAACGCCTGAGGATATGCCTGCATGCATTTAATACAAAAGAAGAGATAGACAAGATATTTACAACCTTAAGCAAATTGCATGCATAAGCATATAGCCATAGCAGGGATACATACGGATATAGGTAAGACCATTGCATCGGCAGTACTTGCCGAGGCTCTTGATGCCGACTATTGGAAACCGGTACAGGCGGGCGGGCTGGACAATACAGATTCTAATATAGTGCGCTCACTGATAACAAATGGTGCAGCAAGGGTGCATCCCGAAGCCGTGCGGCTGACACAGCCTATGTCGCCACATGCTGCTGCAGCTATTGATGACGTGGTAATAGACCATACTACATTTACCTTCCCGGCCACAGACAAAACCTTATTGGTAGAAACTGCCGGAGGGTTGTTGTCCCCTTTATACGGTAGTGCTACGATGGCAGAATTCATTGAGTATTATAAACTGCCCGCTATCCTGGTAAGCAATAACTACCTGGGCAGTATCAACCATACTTTGCTCACTATTGAAGTGATGCAAAAGAGGAATATCCCTATAGCCGCCCTGGTCCTATGCGGGCGGGAGAATAAGGATTCCGAAGAATACATTAGTGCGTACAGCGGCATACCCGTTACTGCCCGGATACCCTTTTTTGAACAATTGAATAGCGCTGCCATAAAAGAATGTGCTATTGCAATAAAAGATAAACTGCTGAGAGAACTGGAACATGAGCACACTTAAAGAACGAGACAGGGAAGTAATATGGCACCCCTATACGCCAATGAAGATAAGACCCGAGTCGATAGGCATTGTTAGCGGTGATGGTGTATACCTGCAAGATGAAGACGGCAAAAGATATATTGATGCCATTGCTTCGTGGTGGGTGAACCTGCATGGCCATGCGCATCCTCATATAGCACAAAGGGTAAGCACGCAATTACAAACACTGGAACATTGCATATTCGCCGGCTTCAGCCATGAACCCGCGGTGCAGCTTGCTGAGCGCCTGCTGCCCATATTGCCGGGCCCGATGGCCAAGATATTTTATTCGGATAATGGCTCCACCGCAGTGGAGGTGGCGATAAAGATGGCCTTGCAATACTGGGGTAATAAGGGACTGAAAAAAAAGAAGGTAGTGGCCATTGAAGGGGCATATCATGGCGATACCTTTGGGGCCATGTCGGTAAGCGGACGCAGTATCTTCACTGCACCATTCGATGAAAAGCTCTTTGATGTGACATTCATTCCCTTCCCCGAAGAAGGTAAAGAACAGGAAAGTTTGAATGTGCTGGAAAGTTTGCTGCAAGACAATGATGTAGCAGCATTCATTGCCGAACCGCTGGTGCAGGGCACTGCCGGAATGCGTATGTATGATCCCGCTATTTTGGAACAATATTTTGGCTTGTGCAAGAAATATGATGCCCTGGTGATCGCCGATGAAGTGATGACGGGCTTTGGGCGTACCGGGCCTTTATTTGCATGCGATACAATAGAGACCGGTCCTGATATGGTATGCCTGTCGAAAGGGCTTACGGGCGGTACCATGGCCATGGGCATTACCGCTACCACGCAACAGGTTTACGATGCATTTTACGACGATGATATGCTAAAGACCCTGTATCATGGCCATTCTTACACGGCCAACCCCGTTAGCTGTGCCGCTGCCCTGGCCAGTCTTGATCTTACGCTCGATGAGGCATGCAGCGCAAACCGGGAACGTATAGAAGCCCAGCACAAGATCTTTGCTGCAGGAATAAAAAATAACAGTAAAGTGCGCGATACCCGCATCATGGGTACGATACTGGCACTGGAGCTGGATACCGGGGCTCCTACCTCATATACCAATGCACAAAGAGATCTTATTTATAACTTTTTTATCGATAGGAATATATTGTTAAGGCCATTAGGTAATATCATATATTTAATGCCTCCCTATTGCATTACGAACGATGAGCTCAAGTATATTTACAGCTCAATAACAGACCTTATAAACAGTTTATAAAAGCAGATGATCATGAGTGATATGAGGCAATATTTTAAGGCACAGATGGAACTGATCGTGAGTACACCCGAATTGCATGCGCGCTGGCTGAACAGCCTTTCGCTCATGGAAAATACGGGTGCGCGGAAGATATCGCGTTTCGAAGACCCTGTACATACCAATATAATAGTACTGAAGCATGCTGCGGAAGAAGCCAGGCATGCTTATTACCTGAAGAAGCAAATAGCCAAACTGCATATAGAATGTCCTGATTACAGTTTTGAATACCTGCTGGCGCCTATCCAGAGCTACCAGTACCTGCGTAAACTGGATGCAGCTGCATGCAGGTACCTGAAAGATGAGCGTGGATATAAGGGCCGCCAAATGTATTATGGCGCATACCTGCTGGTGACCTATGCTATAGAAGTGCGGGCAGATGAATTATACGGTGCATACCAGCAAGCGCTTACGGCCGCTCATAACAGGGTAAATGTGAAATCGATCATAGCCGAAGAGGAGGGACACCTGGAAGAAATGACCCGTATGCTCGAGGGATTTCATCCCGAGTGGCAGCAGATGGCCACCGCTGTTCGCGAGATTGAATCTGCTCTCTTCAAGCAATGGCTGGGGGCGATAAAAAAAGATATAGACACCGTGGTGACGGATAAGGTCACTGCAGCCTATAACTAGCAGTTTACTTTGTCATAGCGGTTTTGAACTCAGATGTAAAGTGGAACTCGATATCCGGGTTGTTCTGGCGTTCGGTGTTCAGGAACCATTCACTTTGTGCTAAATAGACCAGGTTGCCATCTTTATCTTCCATTATATTGCTCTGCTTGAAGCGGATGAAATCTTCAACTGCTTTTTTGTCGCCTGTTATCCAGCATGCCTTGTAGAAAGAAAGGGGTACAAAGGAGCAAGATGCACCATATTCCTGCAAGAGCCGGTATTGTATCACTTCAAATTGCAGCTCGCCTACGCAACCGATTATTTTGCGGTTACCGCCGTGTTGGGTGAAAAGCTGTGCTACACCCTCGTCCGTTAACTGGCTGATGCCTTTTTCCAGTTGCTTGGTCTTCATCGGGTCTTTATTCACCAACTCTTTAAAGAGTTCGGGGGAGAAGGTTGGGATACCAGTGAATTGCAGGTCTTCGCCTTCTGTAAGCGTATCGCCTATTTTAAAGTTGCCGGTATCGAAAAGCCCCACCACATCACCGGGGAAGGCCTCTTCTATAATATCTTTTTCGCGTGCCAGGAACGAATAAGGATTGCTGAAGCGTACATCTTTACCGGTACGGGTATGACGGAAATAAGTATTGCGTGCGAAACGGCCCGAGCACACCCTGAGGAAAGCGATGCGATCGCGGTGGCGCGGGTCGAGGTTAGCATGGATCTTAAAAATAAAGCCGGTGAATTTGGCTTCATTGGGTTCTACATGCCTTTTGTCGGTATCTCGGCCCAGTGGTACAGGCGCTATACGAATAAAAGTGTCCAGTAGCTCCCTGACGCCAAAATTATTCACTGCACTGCCAAAGAATACCGGGGCCACTTTACCTTCAAGGTAGGCCTTGGTGTCCAGCTCGCCGTAAACACCATCCAGCAGCTCCACATCTTCCCGCAATTGCCGTGCATCACGGTCACCCACTTTTTCATCCAGCAGGCTGTGGTTAATATCCGGGATAGGTACTGTATTTTCTTCCGTAGCCTTTTGATTGGCGGTGAAAAGATTCAGGCTCTTATTGTAGAGGTCATAAACCCCCTTGAATTCTTTACCCATATTGATGGGCCATGAAAGGGGGTGCAGGGATATTTTCAGTTCTTTCTCTATTTCATCTACGAGGTAGAAGGGGTACTTGCCATCACGGTCCAGCTTGTTCACGAATACGATAACAGGTGTATCGCGCATGCGACATACTTCCACCAGTTTCCGGGTCTGCTCTTCTACACCGTTCACACTGTCAATTACCAATATTACGCTATCCACGGCAGTAAGGGTACGGTAAGTATCTTCGGCAAAGTCTTTGTGACCGGGTGTATCCAGAAGGTTTACCAGGGTATCCTTGTATTCAAAGCTCATCACTGAAGTGGCTACAGAGATACCACGCTGCCTTTCGATCTCCATAAAATCGGATGTAGCGTGCTTTTTGATCTTATTGCTTTTTACGGCCCCTGCCACCTGTATAGCACCGCCAAACAACAGCAATTTTTCCGTAAGTGTGGTCTTACCTGCATCGGGGTGCGATATGATGGCGAATGTTCTGCGCCTGTTTATCTCTTTTTCGTACATATAGCCAAAATCCCTTTATGGGGCCTTTTTAAAGAGTTGCAAAGGTCGGAAAATTGAAGGGTTTATCCATAATTTATTACCACAATGTGGAATACTTATTGATGGAGACCGGCTATATATGATTTCGCTATGTTATATTTGTTGCAAGGAGGATATACAATATGGCCGCCAACCGACTGCACGATGACCTGCTGGTAGATTTCAAAGACCAGAAAGAGCTGATCAATGAACAGATAAAGATATTTGAGCCTATAGCTGAATCGCTGAGCAGGCCTGCTGCTATTCATTTGCTCGGGCAAGGAACACTTATTGTAATGGAGATCGTGTGCTACCTGCTTTTTCTTGCTGCAATAGCGGCCACTATCCTGGTCGGTACCGTATTCCCTTTTCATATGCTCGATGATATATATGCCGCAGTGCCTCTCTCCAGTCATGAGGTAAGGGATAGCGTGGTTATACTGAGTGTTGTATTGAGGGGGCTGGTAATATTCATAGGTTTTTTATTCCTGCTTCTTGCCTTTAATATATCAAGTATACGTAAGAAGAATAAGATACTCAGTGTAGCCGGCAAGCATCTGAAAACCCTTGTGGGCCAGCACCTGAGGCGCAAGGCGGCTATTGATACCATAGAGCAGCGCCATTTTGTGGAGTTGCCGGAGATACATGTGAACCAACGCATCAATGAGATACCCAACCCGGGTTATGGAGAATAAGTAATTAGTTCTAATCCTGTAACTTAGCAGAATGATCGCCCCCTCCTCTATACAGGAAGTGCTGAACCGTGCAGATATCGTAGATGTAGTGGGCCAGTTCGTGCGCCTCAAAAAGCGCGGGGCAAACTATATAGCCAATTGCCCCTTTCACCAGGAAAAAACACCATCCTTCTCGGTATCGGCAGCCAAGGGTATTTATAAATGCTTCGGTTGCGGTAAGGCGGGTAATGTGGTCACCTTCATCCAGGAACATGAAAAACTAACCTACCCCGAAGCCATACGCTGGCTGGCCGATTATTATAAAGTAACGCTGGAGGAAACAGAAAAAAGCCCGGAGCAGCAGCAGCAGCAGCTTGCCGAGGAAAGCCTGCGCATACTTAATGAATTTGCGGCCCAGCATTTTCACGATACTTTACGCCATACCGAAGAGGGACAGGCCATAGGCCTGTCTTATTTCAAAGAACGGGGTTTCAGGAAGGATATCATAGAACGATTCAGGCTAGGCTATAACCCGGAGAATGGGGACACTTTTTTCAGGTCGGCTACACAAAAAGGCTATGGCCCTGAACTGCTGGAGAAGGCTGGCCTCGTGAAGAACCGTAACGGTATACACCACGATACTTATCGCGGGCGGGTGATATTTCCCATACAGAGCATGACGGGGCGTGTGCTGGGTTTTGGTGCACGTATCCTGAAGAAAAATGATAAGGCCCCCAAGTACATCAATACACCGGAAAATGAGCTGTATGTAAAAAGCAGGGTGCTCTATGGCATGTACCAGTCGCGGCAGGCTATCAACAAGCAGGATGAGTGTTTCCTGGTGGAGGGTTATACCGATGTAATATCACTGCACCAGGGTGGGGTAGAGAATGTAGTGGCCAGCAGCGGCACATCGCTTACCGAAGACCAGTTAAGGCTCATCGGCCAGCTTACTAAAAATCTTACCATACTCTATGATGGTGATGCGGCTGGTGTAAAAGCAGCCTTGCGTGGGCTGGATATGGCCCTTTCACAGAGCTTTAACGTACAACTGGTATTACTGCCCGAAGGGGATGACCCCGATAGCTTTATTCAAAAAACGGGCTCTGCCCGCTTTCATGAATATGTAAAAGAGCATAAACAGGATGTGATCGGTTTCCGGCTCGAAGTGGGGCTGCAGCAGGCGGGTACCGACCCGGTAATGCGCTCCAAACTGGTAAACGAGATAGCAGAAAGTATATCGCGCATCAACAAAGCCGAAGATTTTTCCCTGCAGGACCACTATGTAAGAGAGGCTTCGAGAAAGCTGAACGTGGATGAGGCAGGGTTGATAAACCTGGTCAATAAATACATTCGCGAGCGGGTGGAGCAGGAGCGCAGGCACCAGCGTAAGGAAGAGGTATTGCCACAGCCTGAGTCGATCGATATAGCTGCAGAGGAGCCTTTACAGGCTATAAGCACCGATGAGCAGCAGGAATGGCAATTGCTTAAGGTACTTATAGAGCATGGCAATAGTATCTATGAAGGATATGCCAATGCGGCTGCCTATATTTTTGACCGGGTGGATACCGACCTGCTGGACAATGCTGTGGTGAAGAAAATATTCACGGAGTGCCAGGCCTACAACGGGCAGAACGGGGCCATTCCCACCATGAGCTTTTTCGTGAATTATCCCGATCCGGCAGTGCAAAAGAACCTCGTTTCCCTGCTGCACCAAAAGAACGAAGTAAGTATGGGCTGGAAAGAGAAGCATGGTATCGAGCCCTATCCCGATGAGCTGAATTACCTGAATGATGTAAACAGCTCGCTGGCCTACTTTGAGCTGAAGAAGATACTCATCATGGAGGAAGAACTGGCGAAAAGGATCGGCCAGGAGCAAGACGCCACGCGCCAAAGGCTGCTGCTGGAGCATGTGCTTAAACTACGCTCCATGAAGCATGATATTGTGAAAAAGCACGAGACCGTGACCCTTAGCCTTAAGCGAAAGGGTACAATGCCCTGATCATTTACCGCAGCAACAAGACATTCCCCTGTTTGGTTTCCGTAGTGCCGTCAAGATAAGTAGCCTCTACTATATAGGCATAAGCATCGCCGGGCTGTACATTGTTTTTAAATGTGCCGTCCCATCCTTTTAATATGTTGTCGGTCTCGAATATTACTTGTCCCCAACGGTTATATACGCGGAAGAGTATAGTCGATACCCCAACGCCATGAACATACAGGATGTCGTTCCTGCCGTCACCATTGGGACTAAAGGCTTTGGGTACATCGATCAGCTTCGTGCGTATGGCGTCTACCCACTTGCACACTATGCCCGGGCATTTATTAGTATCGCTTGCTGTAAGGCAAACCTTGTAGTGACCGCTGGCATTGTATAGTTTGATCGGGTTTCTCACCGAATCGTTAGTGCCATCCCCAAAATCCCAGTCGTAATAAACTGCGTTGAGCGGCGACAGGTTAATGAAGTGTATGGGACTGTCGCGCTGCGGTACCAGGGGTACATAAGTGAAGTCGGGGGTCAGTGTATAGTTAATGCTGAAATGATGGCTGAAAGTATCCCTGCATCCTTCAGGATTCACCACTACAAGTGTGGCGTTATTCTGCCCGGTTTCAGGATAAGTATGTATTATAGGGTTGCTGCTGTCGCGCGTATTATTATCAAAGAACCAGTAGTACTGTGCGGCGGTATCTCCCATATTGTAAGTAGCGGTCAATTTGGCCGATTTGCAATCTATAGCAGAATCATCGATACTGTAGTCTATATTGACCGGCAGCACAAATGCATGGGTAAATGTATCGGAGCAACCCGGCACTGTTTGGGCGATGAGTATGACACTGTGGTTACCGGGATCGCTGAAGGTATGCGTAATGGGCGTATTAGTACCCGTACTATTATCATCGAAGAGCCAGGTGAACTGGTTGGCGGGGTCTCCACTCACAAAGCCGGCACTCAGTTTTGCTGTTTTGCAGTTTATTACAGAATCGCTTATCGTATAATTGATGTTGACCGCAAGGTTGGCCGTGTAAGTAAAGGTGTCCTTGCATCCCTGCGGGCTGGTCAGTACGAGTGTTACGGCATGTGCGCCGCTCTGGCTGTACACATGGGTTACCGGGTTTGTATTGCCGGTAGTATTATCATCAAACAACCAAAGGAACTGACTTGCATTATCACCGCTCTGGTAAGTGGCGGTAAATGTGGTGGACAGGCAATTGTTTTGGGCATCGGCAATGCTGTAGTTCATACCCGGGGGAAAGGTGATATTCACCTGTGTATAAACAGTGTCATTACATCCGTTCAGTGTTGTGATCAGGCGTACGTTATAAGTGCCCTGCGTTGTATACGTGTGCTGCGGGTTTTGCAGGTTAGATGTACCGTTATCCCCAAAATCCCATGCATATTGGGCAGGTATATCGCCGTTGTTCACGGTAGTGAAATTAGCTGTGGCGCTGCCACAGGATGTAGTTACGGTATTGGTTACGACAGGGTCCATATCGATCACTTTCAGGTATACGGAGTCTACCGCTGTGCAATGCTCCTGGAACTTAATGTCGTCTATTACAAAATCATTGCCGCCAAATGCAGTTTGCGCATCATATACACAGATATCAATGGTTGTATTGGCACCACTATTCCATGTTGCGAAGAACTGTACCCACTGTCCTGTGGTTAGTGGTATTTGGAGTGGTGAGCCGATCAGTACATTATTGATCTCGAATTGTAACTGGGCCGGGTTGCCGGCATTGGAGCAATTAGCTGCCCAGCCGGAAAGGTCGTAGTTGGTATTGGGCTGAACATTAATGGTCTGGCACCAGATCGTTACGGGTGTTGGCGCACCATTACATACCATCATATTACCTGTGCCTGTGGTATGGTCGCCAAACGATACAAAGCCATTGTGCAGTATATGCGGATCGGTGGTAACTCCGTAAAGGCCTTCGGCCAGATCGGGAGGCGTAGGGTTGGCCTGGTAGGTATAGTTGCTGCTAAAGCCGGTATTACCGGCAGTGAAGTCGCCATTGGTTATGAGGTTGGCCTGCATGACGGCCTGTATGGTCAGCGTATATAGCATAGAGGTATTGGCAACACTGGCAACCGGGTTGATGATATCCGGGTTCGATAAGCCGACAGATGGTGTCCATGTGGTGTCTGTAGTCCGGTCAATGTTCGTTGTATCAAGGCTTGGATTAAGCTGCACCTGGCTATTATGGCATACCGTTATCGTATCAGGCAGGTTTAGTATGGTAACACATTGTGCTTTCGGCTGGTAGTAAGCTAAAAGACATACGGTCAAAGCGGTGAATAAATGTTGTAAACGCATACTATAGATTATCTTGATGTTAACAAAGTACTGAATATTTTACTTTTTTGCTATAAAGACAGTTATAAAAATATCTTCGTTTGGCGTAATGATTCCTGTATATGATATGTCCAATTGCTTTTTTATTAATTGTCTAAAATGCGATACAACACCTGGTGTTTGGGTTAAAGGATATTATAAAAAATTGTGTCATTATATCCCTCCCGTGTCTTGAATAGCACTTTGAAAAATGTGGATATGTTTATTTTAAACACATTTCCCGCCTCGTTATCTTGCAGCAATTAATTACAACATATGTTGGTAAAACGCGAGGCTGCATTAGGTTTCATATTTGTCACTTTACTGGTCGATAGTATAGGGCTGGGCATCATCATACCCATTATGCCCAAGCTATTGCAAACTTTGGCGCATACCGATATCAGTACAGCTGCAAAGTACGGGGGCTGGTTAATGTTCGCTTACGCTATCATGCAGTTCGTTTTTGCACCTGTGCTGGGTGGCCTCAGCGACCGTTATGGCAGGCGGCCGGTGCTGCTTATCTCTTTGCTGGGCCTGGGTATCGATTACCTGTTTCTTGCCTGGGCGCCTACACTGGCCTGGCTCTTCATGGGGCGTATCATTGCCGGTATATGCGGGGCCAGTTTTACTACAGGCTCGGCTTATATAGCCGATGTGAGCAGCCCGGAAAAGCGGGCACAGAATTTTGGTATGATCGGTGCAGCCTTCGGCATAGGTTTTATTATTGGCCCCGTAATAGGTGGCCTGGCCAGTACATGGGGCCTGCGTGCCCCCTTTATTGTCGCTGCTGCTTTGTCGCTGCTCAATTTTATTTATGGTCTCATTGTCCTGCCCGAATCACTTTTAAAAGAGAACCGCCGCCCATTCAACTGGCGCAGGGCCAATCCCATAGGCTCATTAATGCACCTGAAGCGCTATCCAGCGATATCGGGGCTTATCATGTCCGTATTGTTCATTTACCTGGCTGCTTTTGCAGTACAGTCTACATGGACATTCTATACCATACAGAAATTTCAATGGAGCGAGAAAACAGTGGGCTACTCTTTGGGTGTAGTGGGCGTGATGATCGCGTTGGTGCAGGGCGGGCTGATACGTAAGATAATTCCTGCGCTCGGACAGAAAAACTCGGTATATGCAGGCTTATCTTTTTATACGCTGGGTTTCGTGCTTTTTGCCTTCGCCTCGCAAAGCTGGATGATGTTCCTGTTCCTGGTGCCATATTGTCTTGGCGGCATTGCAGGACCTGCGCTGCAGGGTATTATGTCCAATTCGGTGCCGGCAAATGAGCAGGGAGAACTACAGGGTGCGCTCACCAGCCTCATGAGCGTGACCTCAATTATTGGCCCCCCTATGATGACCAATATTTTCTCTTACTTCACTGCGAAGAATGCGCCGGTGCATTTTTCCGGTGCTGCTTTTCTCTTAGGGGGCATACTTACCATCGTCAGCATATTATTTTCGATACCCTCATTAAAGGCCTATCACGCAAGCACTGTACAGAAAGGAAATGATACTTAAGAATAAATCTATGGTTATGAAGAACAAAATGTTAGCAGTATTAAAGCACAATTTCGGTTATGACAGTTTTCGTTTAGAGCAGGAAAACATTATCCATTCAGTACTGGAGGGCAAAGATGTACTGGCCATAATGCCTACCGGTGGCGGTAAGTCTATTTGCTACCAGTTACCTGCTCTTATGCTGCAGGGCATTGCGGTGGTCATATCACCTCTTATAGCCCTGATGAAAGACCAGGTGGACGCTTTGCAGGCCAATGGTATTCACGCAGCATTTATCAATTCCACCCAATCGGCTGATGAACAGCAACGAGTAATGCAGCAGGCGCGTAATGGCAGCCTTAAACTCTTGTACCTTGCCCCGGAAAGGCTGAACGGGAACAGCAGCCAGTACTTTCTTCAATTTCTGAAAGAACTGAAACCAGCCCTCTTCGCTATAGATGAGGCACACTGTATATCTTCATGGGGCCACGATTTCAGGCCTGAGTATTTACAGTTGGCTGTATTTAAAAAGCAATTTCCGCATACGCCTGTTATAGCGCTAACGGCCAGTGCCGATAAGTTAACACAGCAAGATATACTTGAAAAACTGGAGTTAAAGCAGCCGGAAGTATTTATCTCAAGCTTCAATAGGCCCAATATATACTATTATATAGAACCCAAGCGGAATGCCATTGGTAACATAGTTGAATACCTGCGCGGGCACAAGGATGATAGCGGTATCATTTATGCCCTGTCGCGGGCCTCTACAGAGAGCATTGCCTCCCGCCTGCGCGATGCGGGCATAGCTGCGATGCACTATCATGCGGGCATGGATAATGCTGAGCGCAGCAAAGTGCAGGAACATTTTCAGCGCGATGAGATAAAAGTGATCGTAGCCACTATTGCCTTTGGCATGGGCATCGACAAATCGAATGTCCGTTTTGTGATACACCATGATGTGCCCAAGAATATCGAGGGTTATTACCAGGAAACGGGCAGGGCAGGCCGCGATGGCTTAAAGAGTGATGCCATACTCTTTTATTCGGCAGGTGATATCATAAAGCTGAAGAAATTCATTGAGATAGATGGTAACCCGGAACAAACGGCAGTATCTGAAAAAAAGCTGCGCCAGATGCAGGATTTCTGTGAGCATGAAGGCTGCAGGCGTCAATACCTTTTGCACTATTTTGGTGAGCAGTCACCTGCATTCTGCGGCTCATGCGATTACTGCATGAGTGAGCTGGAAGAGAAGGATGCTACAGTGGATGCACAAAAACTGCTCTCGGCCATATCCAGGACAGGCGAGCGCTATGGTGCGGGTTATATCATTGACTTTCTGCGCGGCTCGGCCAGTGAGAAGATAAACCCTGCCCATAAAGAGCTAAAGACCTATGGTATAGGCAAACATCTGAAAAAAGAAGAGTGGCAATGGATGATCAAGCAACTGTTGGGCCAGGGTTTTCTTTCAAAGACGGATGATGCGTATGCTGTGCTGAAGCTGAATGACAGAAGCTGGGCCATACTGAAAGGTGAGCAGGAAATGAAGCTGGTGATGAAGAAGGCCAAGGCCCGGGCAGTGCCTGATGAAGAGTTGACCTACGAAAAGGAACTGCTAAAGATATTAAGAGAAGTTAGGCTTGAATATGCAGACCGCGAACAGGTGCCGGCTTACCATATAGTGGCCGATAATTCGCTCCTGGAACTGGCTACCTACCTGCCACAAACATTTGATGAGCTGAAGCAAATATCCGGCTTTGGCGATTACAAGGTCGGGAAGTATGGCAGCGGTTTTATGAATGCGGTCAAGACCTATTGCAGGGAGCATAAGCTGAATTCACAGATGCATTTCAGTAAGCCTAAACGTGAGCGTAAAGAAAAGATTGAAAAGCAACATGCCAGTAATACGCAAATGATCTCCCTTAAAATGTTCAAAACGGGTTTGCCCCTCGACGAGATCGCAGAACAGCGGAATATGACCTTATCAACTATAGAAGGTCACCTTTCCTATTTTATTGGGAGTGGCGAATTGAATATTTCGCAGTTCATGCCGAGAGATAAGACCGAAAAAATTATGGGTGCCATAAAGCAAAGCGGCCAGTCGCATGCCATAAAGCCCATAAAAGACCTATTGCCTGATGAAATAAGTTATGGGGAGATAAAGATGGCGATGGAACATTATAAGCGAATGCAAATGAGTTAAGAAAAAAGGTTAGCGGTCGCTAACCTTTTTCGTTCTGGAGGATGATCATCTGCAACTGTACAAGATCGCTTAATGCATTATAAACCTTGTATGAGTTGCCATTTTCTTTAAAGTCAAGAATGTTTGAAGTGACTGGCAATTGCAACCGTCCGTTGGCAGCCAGCATATTGTTGTATTTCGCTGATACTGTAGCGAGTTCTTTTAATTTGCTATATGCCATCGGCGAGTGATTAAAATAATCCATTGCTGAATGGTCCCCGATCAGGATGTTTCTTTGCTCAAAATCGTTCCCAATCGTTTCGTATCCTGTTTCACTTTTCAGGAGAAAAGATTTCAGCTCATTGCAAAGTGCGTACAGGTCTTTGGATAGGTCCGTTTGCATTCCCTGGCTATTGCCGGTGTACATTCGAGCCTCTTCGTTTTTCAGGATCAGCTCGTTGCGCAGGTAGTTTTGTGTGATGCGTGCATCCATTATCCGTGCAGCGCGTGGTGTCATTACCAAAGTGAAATACAACCCGCATCCCATAACAACAAATACGGATGAAACAATAGTGTTGATTCGGCTGGCAGGATTGCGTATACCGGAAAGGAAGTAAACGGGGAGGAACAGCAGGAGCAATATAGCCAAAGATAAACTGCCCAGCATATTTGCTCCCGGCCAGTGTTGCACTTTGAATAGTGTTGAGAATGCCAGTGCTGCACCGAATACAGAGCCAATGGTCCAGAGCCATTTATCGGCGGCACCCTGCTTTTCCCTGATCTTGAAAATGCAAACGAAAGGGATAAATATCATAGTCGCGATACCTATACCCAGGGTAATGAGCACTGCTGCACCGGGCATGTGGGCGTATTTCAGGATGATGCCTGCAGTGAGCATGAATGTTGATAATGCGCCTGTTATTGAAATTGCACGTTTCATACCTATCTGTTTATTTAAGGTTAACAATGTGATCAATTCTGTTTCTATGTCATACATGCCGTCGGGTGTAATGGACCGGTATGCTTCTTTATAAGCACTTTCGAAATCTGCGCCCTCGTTCATTTTTTCTTCCACGAAACAGCAAAAATGGTCAAGCAGGTCGTTTTGAAGACCCCTGTCGCTTAGCCCGCTTCGCTGTATGCGTTGCGCTATAGTTTCAACCTCTTTATCACTAAGCCGATACATAAGCTGTCTTTGGATTTGTGGTTACAAGATTGTGTATGGTCTTCAGGAAGCTCAACAACTCTTCCACAGATGCCTTTGCAGCATTCTTACCAGGGCGCGTGAGTTTGTAGTATTTGCGTACCCTCTTGCCTATATATACTTCTTCGGAGCTGATCATGCCATCGGCTTCCAGCTTATGCAGGGCAGGGTAGAGTGAGCCCTCTTTTATCAATATTTTTCCTTCCGACATGTTTTTGACCATTTGGGTGATCTCGTAGCCATACAGCCTGTCATGTTCATTGAGTAATCTCAGGATTATTGTCCCCAGTGTCCCTTTTAAAAGTTCTTTCTGATTCATCGGTTTTTGTTGCATCTATTTTCAATGCATCACAAATCTATGCATTAATCCTGATACTTCCAAAAAGTAAGGGCCGCTTTTTTAAAACGGCCCTTATTATCAAAAAAGTATACTTGCTAAATATGGAACTTAATGCCCTGTGCCAGCGGCAACTGGTCACTCCAGTTAATGGTATTGGTCTGGCGGCGCATGTATGCCTTCCAGCTATCCGATCCGCTTTCGCGGCCGCCGCCTGTTTCTTTCTCTCCGCCAAAGGCGCCGCCTATCTCGGCACCGCTGGTGCCTATATTCACATTGGCAATACCGCAGTCGCTGCCGGCATGAGAGAGGAAGGTTTCGGCCTCGCGCATATTGAGGGTCATTATGGAAGAAGAAAGCCCCTGCGGTACGTTGTTCTGCATAGCTATGGCTTCATTCATGGTATTGTACTTCATGATGTACAGGATGGGCGCAAACGTTTCGTGCTGCACTATGGCCATTTCATTCTTTACTTCGTAGATGCATGGCTTTACATAGCAGCCACTGTCGTAGCCTTTGCCGGAAAGTACGCCACCCGCTACCACTGCTTTGCCACCTTCTTTCTTTAAGGCAGCCAGTGCGTTGAGATAATGCTGCACCGCATCTTTATCGATCAGCGGCCCTACGTGGTTATTTTCATCGAGCGGGTCGCCAATGCTTAATTGTTTATATGCTGCAACCAGCTTTTTCCTGAATGCCTCGTATATCTTCTCATGTATGATGAGCCTGCGCGTGGTGGTGCAGCGCTGGCCGCCTGTGCCTACTGCGCCGAATACCGCTGCGCGCATAGCTATATTAAGGTCGGCATGCTCGGTAATGATGATGGCATTGTTACCCCCAAGCTCCAGTAAAGCGCGGCCTAAACGAGCACCAACTGCTGCCCCAACGGCCTTGCCCATACGTGTAGAGCCTGTAGCCGATACCAGTGGTATGCGGGTATCATTGCTCATCCATTCACCAGTATCGCGTCCGCCCACTACAAGTCCGCAAACGCCTTCAGGCACGCCATTGGCCTTAAAAACATCGGCAATGATATTCTGGCAGGCAATAGCTGTAAGCGGTGTTTTTTCAGAGGGTTTCCATACACAGGTATTGCCACATACCCAGGCGATGAAGCTGTTCCAGCTCCATACGGCAACCGGGAAGTTGAAAGCGCTGATGATGCCTACAACACCCAGCGGGTGCCATTGTTCATACATCCTGTGGCGCGGGCGCTCACTATGCATGGTAAGGCCATACAACTGGCGCGACAGTCCCACGGCGAAGTCGGCTATGTCTATCATCTCCTGCACCTCGCCATAACCTTCCTGCAGGCTCTTACCCATTTCGTAAGAAACGAGCTGGCCCAGTGGCTGTTTGTATTTCCTCAGTGCCTCACCCACCTGGCGTACTATTTCGCCGCGTTTAGGTGCGGGCCACATACGCCATTCAGGAAATGCTGCTTCGGCTTTAGCAACCACGGTATCATAAGCTTTGCGGTTAACGCCGGTTACAGAGGCTATTTTCTTGCCGTCCACGGGCGAATAACAATCGATGCTCTCGCCACCCGGTTTTATCCATTTAACGCCGGTAGCAGCGCCATCGTTCTTTTTATCTATACCTAATTGTTTCAGTACCTTATCCAGTTTCATACAGGAATATGTTTTTTTGAAGGAGTGGCAAAATTACGCTATTTGTAACAGATGTACCACGACGCCCGTGAGTGGTACATCTTAAACATCAAAAAGACGATTTAAGATCAGCCAATTGGTCAAACGAGAGATCCCGGGCAGATATCACAGGGTTGTCTATTCCCCAGTCAAAGCCAAAACTATTATACAATATCCCCGTATCATGCTCCCTGCTATATTCCGATGATACGAGATAATAGGTTATGGCGTCATCAGCCAGGGCTTTGAAGCCATGGGCAAAGCCCTCGGGTATATAATAGGCCAGGTGGTTCTCTGCGCTTAATTCATGACTGTAATATTGTCCGTAGGTAGCAGAGTCTTTACGCAGGTCAATGATAACGTCCAGTATGGCCCCCTGCGGACAGAACACTATTTTGCTATGCTGGTGCGGCGGGGTCTGGAAGTGCATGCCGCGTATCACGTCTTTTTTCGAGAGCGAAAAATAGCTTTCTTTAAGCTCAAAGTTTATTCCGGCTGCTTTTAGCGATGTGTCATGGAAGGATTTGGTAAAAAATCCCCGCTCATCCTTCGCATGAGGAAGTGTGATGAGCATGGCCCCTTCAAGTGGTAGTGCTGTGAACTGCATTATGATAGCTCCCCGAAATACTGTTTTATTTGCGCCATACATTTTTCATAGGCACCCTCGCCCTTGTTAGCATACCAGTCTGCGGTCCATTCTATTGCCATCCGGGCATTCATCTGCGGTACCCAGCCCAGCATACTTTGGGCCTTGTTGCTATCCAGCAGCAATAGTTTTGCCTCGTGGGGCGCATTTTCAATGCTTAAATTCTCATAGCTGCCTGTGCCGAAACGTTGAAGGAATATTTTGGTCAGTTCCTCAACCGTGAGCATATCATCGGCATTGGGGCCAAAGTTGAAGGTGGTGCTGTACTTCACCGGGTACTCGGTCATTTTAGCAGCCAGCATCAGGTATGCACCCAGTGGCTCCAGCACATGCTGCCATGGGCGTATCGATGCAGGGTTGCGCAGGCCCACGGTCTCGCCAAATTCCAATGCCCTTACAATATCGGGTATGATACGGTCTTCCGAGTAGTCGCCACCGCCTATTACATTGCCTGCACGCACAGAGGCTACTGCCTTTTTATGGTTGCTGTAACTGCTATGGTGAAAGAAGGACCTGCTATAAGAAGCGATAGCGATCTCTGCCGCTGCCTTACTGGCTGAGTAAGGGTCGTGTCCCCCCAGTTTGTCGTCTTCCGCAAAGGGTGTGCCCCGTTCGGGGTTCTCATATACCTTGTCGGTCGTGATCATGATCGCCACACAAGGTTCTGGCAGGCTGCGCAGGGCCTCCAGCACATGTACGGTGCCCTGGGTGTTAACCATAAAGGTATCTGCCGGTTGTGCATAGCTGCGGCGCACGAGCGACTGTGCGGCAAGGTGAAAAATAAAATGAGGTTCAAAACGCACTATTTCTCCCTGCAGCTTGTGCAGGTCGCGCAGGTCGCCTATTACCGAACTATAGCAACGCTTGTCGCCATATATTTGGTTGTAGAGGTCGGTATTCTTTTCGGGTGCCAGGGAGTAACCCTTTACATCAGCACCCAGCCATTGCAATATCTGCAGCAGCCATGCCCCTTTGAAGCCGGTATGCCCGGTGAGGAATACGCGCTTGCCGTCAAATACCGAACGTAAATATTCAGCTGTTACCACTTTTTCCATAAGGGGTCGGTTTGCCATAAATGTTCCAGTTCTTCTTTATCGCGCAGGGTATCCATGCATTTCCAGAATGTATGGTGCCGGTATGCGGTTATTTGTTTGTCTTTTGCCAGGTCGTTCATGGGCTGGCGCTCCCACATAATATCGTCGGCATCGTTATGCAGGTATTTGGCTATGCCCGGCTCCAGCACAAAAAAGCCGCCATTGATCCATGTACCAGAATCGGCAGGCTTTTCCTCGAAGCTGTCGATAGTGCCGTCGTCTTCCATCTTTATGACCCCGAAGCGGCTGGTAGCCTGTATCGCGGTCATGGTACATATCTTGCCGCTCTGCTTGTGAAATTTCAGCAAGTCGTCTATGTTCACATCACAAACACCATCGCCATAGGTAAGCATAAAAGGCTCATTGCCTACATAAGGCAGCACCCTTTTCAGCCTGCCGGCGGTCATGGTATCCAGCCCGGTATCTATAAGGGATACTTTGAAGGGCTCAGCATTATTATTATGTATCTCCAGCGAGTTGTTCGCGAGGTCCACGGTCACATCGGCATTGTGCAGGAAGTAGTTGGCAAAATATTCCTTTATCATCCAGCCTTTATAACCCAGGCATATGATGAACTCATTATGGCCATAAGCGGCATATATTTTCATGATGTGCCAGAGCATGGGCTTGCCGCCTATCTCTATCATGGGTTTAGGTCTGAGTGTTGACTCTTCGGATATCCGGGTACCACGGCCGCCTGCAAATATTACTACTTTCATTAATTATTATTGATATGCTACAAAAATAGCAGGATTATTCAATTAGCCATTGGGCTTAAGAGATAATTAGCATTTATATCCCGTGGAAGATATCCACATTTTTGTGTGTATGTATGGCAGGGCGGTGCAGAAATGATAATATTGAGCTCAATTCGCTGTTATGAAAAAGAAAGTGATCTTATATATAGCTATGAGCCTGGATGGGTATATAGCTAGGGAAAATAACGAGCTCGATTTCCTGAAGATCGTAGAGCGGGCAGGGGAGGATTACGGCTATTACGATTTCATAAAAAACATAGACACGGTCGTTATGGGCCGTAAGACCTATGATATGGTGCTGGACTTCGGTATCCCCTTCCCGCATAAGGATAAAAAATGCTATGTGTTGACCCGCAGCAAAAGCGGCAGCGATGAAAACGTAACTTTTTATAATGGTGCACTGGATAAGCTCATATCCGAACTGCGCAGGAAAGAGGGTAAGGATATATTTATAGATGGTGGTGCCGAAACTGTGAATGAGTTATTGCAACTAAAGCTGATAGACAAGCTGATCATCTCTGTAATACCGGTTTTATTGGGCAATGGCATTAAATTATTTAATGGTGGCCGCCCGGAGCAAAAACTGGAGCTGCTGAGAAGCAGTACATTCTCCAGTGGCCTGGTGCAATTGTGGTATGAAGTGAAGTAAGGAGACAAGTTACCACTTCACCCCAGCCTGCTTCAAAACCTCCTTTATGGCCTCATAAGCTTTGAATACTATCGGGCCAAGGTCGCTTTCATTGACCCATTTGGCCTCAAGGATGTTCTCTTCTTTTTGGGGCACCAGTTTTTCTTTGCTGCTGCCATACATACGGTACCAAACGGTATGTTTCAACAGGGCCTCTTTGTTCTGTGCATATACATGGTAGGTGTCGCAGATCTTTTCGCCCAGGGTCAGTTGTTGCAGGCCCGTTTCTTCACTTACCTCGCGCAGGGCGCAATAATCTATGGCCTCGCCATCATCACGTTTGCCTTTGGGCAGGTCCCACTTGCCCCGGCGGAATATCATCAGCACCTCGCCGTCTTCATTGAACACAAGTCCTCCGCCCGCATCCACAGGCTGGTATATATCATGTAGCTCTTCCTGTAATGAGCGCTCCGAGATATCCTCGATAATAGCACCAAGCGTTCCGGGTTTTTCCAGGTGCTGTATGGCAAGACGATAGTGACGCGGGAAAGCTCCTGTAAAAGACATATAGCCCTCGCCTGCAGGGTTTTCGGCGAGGAAGGCTTCCCGGTTGGTGGTCAGGATAAGGGGCTTGTTGTTGTAATATATCTTCTGTACAAAATCCTGCATAAAATCGGCTATTTGGTGTAGGTTTGCGCCCGTATGAGCACACAAAAACATTTCGCTGAAAAACTGCTGCAAATTAAGGCTTTACAGGTCAACCTGCAAAACCCCTATACATGGGCTTCGGGCTGGAGATCACCTGTATATTGCGATAACCGTAAAGTATTGTCTTATCCTTATGTGCGCGATTTTGTGAAAAGTGAGCTCGCCAATATGGTGCTGGAGCAATATCCCGATGCTGAGGTGATAGCCGGGGTGGCCACAGCCGGTATAGCACATGGTGTTATGGCTGCCGACCTGCTCAAACTGCCTTTTATATATGTGCGTTCCAAGCCGAAAGAACACGGCATGGGCAACCAGATAGAGGGTGTACTGGAAAAAAGCCAGAAGGTTGTAGTGATCGAAGACCTGGTATCTACTGGCAAAAGCAGCCTGCAGGTAGTGGATGCCCTCCGCGAGGCCGGGGCAGAGGTAATGGGTATGTGTGCGCTCTTTACCTATGGTTTCCCTGTGGCTGATAAGGCCTTCGAAGATGCAGAAGTATCATTGCATACCATAAGCAATTATACGGCACTGATGGAAGTGGCGGAAGAAAAAAAGCTGGTGCTGCCCGAACAGCAGGAATTGCTGGCGCAGTGGCGCCTTGACCCTGCAAACTGGGATCCTAATAAGTAAATAAAGCGGTAAACTTTACGCGTTCCCTGCCCTTGGTAAATACATACCAGTTGCCGTCATAATCTATACGTGCGGGTAACAGGTAATTACCTTTTTGTAACAGGCGTACCCTCATTTTTACATCAAAGTCATAGACCACCGTATTGTAGGATAGCGAATAGTCGCGGGCTAATATGGCATAGTCGCTTTTACGGAACCAGGTGGCGAAATCGTTATATACTACATTCTTTTCTTCCCCTTTTTTAGGTACTGCGCGGAATACATAACAGTCCTCACCTGCATATTCTTCAGATGTCAGTTTGAAATCATACCGTTTGGCTACATCCGGGTCAAAGATTGCGGCTTTGTCGCCCATGAAGGGTACGCCGCTTATATGCGTGCCGGGATTGAACATCAGTTGCTTTAACTGGAATTTACTTTTCTCCATCTGTCCTTTACCCCGCTGGTCCAGCATGCCCGCTACAATATTATCTTCGCCACATACCTCGCCTTCTGTAAAGAAGAGATAGGCATACAGCTCGGCAGTATAATAGTTGTACCTGTGCCTGCGCTTGTAAAAGTCACCTGTTGTCTTTTCTTCCAGCACCTGCATGCTGCGGCAGCCATTATGTACACTTTGTTTTGTCTTACTGTATAAGGACGCTTCCACTTTGCCATGCTTGTCGTATACCCGGATATCGTTGGTAGCGTTGAAGGGTACCAGGTGCAAACTGCGGAAGGCTTTGTAAAAGGTGGTATCATTCCTTACCCTGCGTATAAAACCCTGCAGGTCCCAGCCGCTGCGTGTAGCTGTTACCACCACATCGTCCATTTGTATAGGGTATGCAAATTTACTGGTGTCATGTTGCGCATATACAGGCGCAGCCATGACGCATAATAAAAATATAGACCAGCATTTACGCATCGTTCATCCGTTCATTCAACAGGGCTCCTGCAATGATCATGTCTTCCGGGGTGGTCACTTTAATATTGCTCCTTTCACCTTCAGCCAGGAAAATTTTCGTGCCAGAGGCCTCGCAAACCGTGGCCTCATCGGTGAAAGAGGCATTATACTCCTGCTGGAAAGCAGGGAGAATGATGTCGGAGCGAAACGTTTGAGGGGTTTGTATCAGGCGCATTTGCTCCCGGTCGGTTGGCTTACTGCTATCTCCATCTATTATACGCATGCTGTCCGCAACCGGTATCGCAGGTATCGCACTGCCTTTTTCCAGGGCCTGCTCATAACATCGCTGTAAAAGTTGGGTAGTAACCAGCGGGCGGACCGCATCGTGTACGAAAACGATACTTTCTTTATCCACCTGTTTTAACCCGTTCTGTACGCTGTGAAAACGGGTCTCGCCCCCGGTTACGATAGTAAGCTCTATTCGATCTTCAGTAAAGGCTTCGAGCAGAATCTGCGCGTAGCTTAAATGGTCTTCAGGCAGCACCAGAACCAGGTTGATGCCGGGAAATGCATCCATAAATGCCTTTACAGAATAATAGATAACGGGCATGCCGGCAAGGGGCAGGAACTGCTTGGGTACAGCGCTGCCCATCCGGAGGCCTTTACCGCCAGCCACTATTATTGCGAATTTTTCCTTATACGGCATAATGTATTACATTCGTTATACGGTACAAAAAAACAGCTTTATTATGTTAGCGCCAAGAAAACACCTGCTCAGTTGCCTGATGACCATAGCCTTGACACTCCTGTTCGCGCCAGGGGCCGGGGCGCAGGTGGTCTATTCCTGCCAGTATAAAAGCGATGCGGATGTAAAGGTCTTTGTGGCCAAATATAAAAGTGATGCAGATCTTGTAGTGTACAAGGCGAAGTATAAAAGCGATGCGGGTGGGAACAATGGTGTTTGGTTCTTTGCCGACTATAAAAGCGATGCCAAAAAGAAAGTATTTTTTGTCGATTATAAAAGTGATGCCGACCTCATCATTTACTTCAGTGATTATAAAAGTGATGCAGGATGGAAGAACAACTCAAAGAAGCAATTGATGTACTAGTGTCTATTGCCATACTAATGTCATAGTTGCTCTTTTGAGTATTTTAATACAAAGAAAATTGCCGCCAGCCACGTCATTAGTATGTGCGGCATGTTAGATGTGGTTTGTGTTCTATTGTTTAAAATCACCTCCTCAAACAGCATTTATGAAAAAGTCCTTGATCCTCATTGTATTAGTGTTTTCCTTTGTTTTTGCCCAGGCCCAGAATCCTACTTATCAGCAAAAGCTTTATTATACCTGTAAGATATGGGGTTTCACAAAGTATTATCATTCCCGTGTTTCCAATTGCCAGGTCAATTGGGATAGCGTATTATTAGCCAGGCTCCCGCTTATTAAGAATGCGGTTACGTTCAATGATTTTAACAATGAGCTTATTGCGATGCTTTCTGCAGCAGGGCCAATGGATATTGCTGCGAACCCGCTGCCGGATACAATAGCCCCGGAACTGAAACGAAACAGGAATTGGAACTGGATAAATGACCCGATGTTGAGGACAGATGTGCAGGTCGTATTGGATACAATAAAGAACAATTTCAGGCCGCACCCTATCTGTTGGGTGCATGATAATGACTATAACAACCCTAATTATTATGGCTGGCTGGTATTTCCTTATGACAGCCTGATGTCGAACAGTAACTTTTATACTAATTATCCTGATGAATGGAACCGGCTGCTCACCATTTTCAAGCATTGGAATATCATCAATTATTTTAATCCCTATAATTATGTGCTCGATAAGCCCTGGGACACAACGTTATATAATAACATAGCCGATATTGCTGCGGCACCTGACTATCCCACCTTTGTGACCTCTTTTAAAAGAATGACCGGGGCAATGAATGATGCGCATACCGAGGGACTTACCTGGACCAACTATTATTTATTCCCGGGCTTTTACACAGTTCCCCTTGTATTGCGTTATATAGAAAATAAATACGTGGTCGTAAAGTCAGGCATTCCCGGTGTAAGCGTGGGTGACGAGATCGTATCGGTTGATGGCCTTAGTGCGCAGCAATGGGAAGATAGCCTCAGTACATATGTATCCGCAGGCAATCCCTCGGTATTCAGGCGTTTTATGTGCCAGTATATCATTGCCGGCAATTATAACTCTTTAGCCGCAATAGTGTATAAAGATGCCAGCAATATTGACCATACAATTAATCCCATCAGGAACCACAGCCCCTATGAACCCTTCTACGATTATTATCCTAACGACACCCTCGCTAATACTACCTGGACCACACTCGATTGTGGTGTGGTTTATGCCAATATTGGTAACCTGTATAACAGTGATGCCGATGTGATGTATAACATACACCATGATGCTCCGGCTATGATTATTGATATACGTAATTACCCCGTCGATGCTTCGGTATGGGACCTGTTATACCAGATGCTGGATGGCCCTAAATTTTTCGCAAAATTTACCATACCCGATGTTACTTATCCCGGCACCTTCTATTGGGATAATGATACAATAGGCTATGCAAACAACCCTGTACCCTATAATGGTAAAATAATTGTGCTGTTCAACCAGGAAACGCAAAGTGCGGCCGAATTTGATTGTATGGGCCTGCAGGCCATGCCTAATGTGGAACTGATCGGCAGCCAGACAGCCGGGGCCGATGGTAATGTGACCTTCTTCAAGCTGAGCCAGGACCTGCATGCAGGTTTCACGACCCTGGGTGTTTATTATCCCAACGGCGATAGTACACAACGTATAGGTATTGTACCGGATACTATTGTTACGCCTACACAGGCCGGCATCAGGCAGGGTAGGGATGAAGTATTGGAAGTAGCCATGGATAAAGCCTGTCAGGCGGCTTCGGTACAGGGACCCCAAGGCTTGCAAGCAGGTATTAATATATATCCGAACCCCGCATCAGAAACGGTAAATATTGATGCCGTAAATACTGGTACTGGCAATGTACAGGTATTAATATCGGATATTACGGGGAAAATTTTGCTGGGTAAAGAATTTGATGTTACGGGTAAAGAAATGCATGGCTCCCTGGATGTGAGGTCGCTGGCAAGTGGTGTTTATATCTTGGAAATAAAAACAGCTGCAGGTCGCTTGATCCGGAAGTTTGTGAAAGAATAATACCTGGTTTATTCAATGCATTAAAAATGTCCCGCAATAAAATTGCGGGACATTCTGTTTTGTGGTTTTAGATTTCATTTTTTCAGCTATTGACCATGCATCCCCTCCTGTGGGGCTTTAGGGATAATTTGGAAATCTGTTTACCTTTATCGGCCACAACTGATAATAAATGCACTCACTTTCTGAAGAGAACTACCTCAAATCCATATTCAACCTGTCGCAAACAGGTAAAAAGATAACGCCTACTGCCATTGCCGAGTCTCTGGCTAATAACCCGGCATCGGTAGTAGATATGCTTAAGAAATTGGTGGAAAAGAAATTGGTGCAATATGATAAAAGCAAGGGTGCAAGGCTTACCGACCATGGGCTGAAAACCGCACTCGATATAGTACGTAAACACCGGCTTTGGGAAGTTTTTCTCCAGGACAAGCTTGGCTACTCATGGGAAGAAGTGCATGATGTTGCAGAACAACTGGAACACATCCATCATCCCGATCTTGCCGACAGGCTCGATAAATTTCTTGGTTTCCCGGAATATGATCCGCACGGTGACCCCATACCACAGGCTGATGGTAAAATGGCCAAGTCTTTTAAAACTACGCTTGCCGAGATGGAGCCCAAACAACAGTGCAGGGTAGTGGCAGTTAAAGACACAGGTACGGCCTTCCTCCAGTACCTGAAAAAGCTGGGGATAGAAATAGGCTCTAAGATAAATATGGTCGAAAAGATTGATTACGACGATTCAATGGTGATACTGGTGGATAAAGGTGTAAAAACCACGGTGTCAAAGAAGTTTGCTGAAAGTGTGCTGGTGATATAGTATTCTTATCAGGCTTTCTTTACCAGTTCTACAAGCCGGTCTATCTCCTCTTTAGTGTTATAGATATGCGTTGAGACCCTTAAAGACTTAAGGCCGTTCTCACCAACACCCCGGATGCGTACCTTGTTTTCGGAACAGGTATTACAAAAATCCCCGAATGCCACGCCCTTTATCCTGAAGCCATTTACGCCGCATCTTGAACGATCTTCAGTAGGAGTGAGCATTTCTACCTTATCGCCGATGGCCAGTAATTGGTCTTGCGTGTATTTCCCGAGGGCCTTAATACGCCGGTGAATGTTTTCCATACCAATGGTTTCAATAAAGTCGATAGCTGCATCAACACCTTTGTACAGGCCTGCGGCTTGTGTACCACCGTAGTAGCGGTGGGCGCTGTGTGCATAGCCCGTACTCGTAATAGGTACTGTCGCGGTGTTCCATGTGCCCATATCGCTGCCGCCACCTACAAAGTAGGTTTGTATTGTATCCTGCAATTCTTTGCGCACATAGAGGAAGCCGGTACCCTTGGGGCCCAGCATCCATTTGTGGCAGCAACTGGCATAAGTATCGCAGCCCATATCGTGTAGGTCGAGGGGTAACATGCCTGGCCCGTGTGCTCCATCAATAGCGCAAAAAATACCCTTTTCTTTTGCCATACGGCATATTTCCTTTACCGGTATTACCTGCCCCTGTGTGCATGGGATATGCGGCGTAGCGATCACGCGCGTTTTTTTAGTGATAAGCGCTTCAATATTGTTTAGTGTCTCATGGGCAGTAGCGCCTGGAGTATAGGCTTTAATGACTATGCCATGCAGCTTCTGCCTGTTCAGCCAGGGGAATGCATTGCCTACATGTTCATGGGTAGTTAGTATTACTTCATCGCCCTTTTTGAGCGGGTAGCCCCAGCAGGCTATATTGATACCATCGGTAACATTATGGGTAAGGGCTATCTCGTCCTCATCGGCCCCTACGAAGCGGGCTAGTTTTGCAGCGGTTGTTTCCCAGCCACCATAACCACCATGCATATCGCCTTCCATCATGCCTTTATGCACTGCATCGATCACCGGGTAGGGCGAGGGCCCCATGGTGCCATTATTAAGATATGCCAGGTCTTTTGCAAGGGGGAAATTTTGACGCACGCTGGCCCAGTACTGTTCGTCATCCGTTATATCACCGTCTGCGGGAGTTGCAAGGGGCGTCCTTCCAAGTGCTTCTATTTCGCTAAGCGATAATGCAGCTAATACAGATGCAGACCTGATAAAATTTCTACGGTTAAATTTCATGCGGCAATAAATTATAACCATTAAATATAATAAAAAGAAGATGAAAATACCGCAAAGAATAAAGCCAGGACTGTTTTGCAGCCTGGCTTTATTGTTATCAATAATTAATGGAGACTAGTGGCCATGATGCTCAAAATGGCAGTGATGATGCCTGCTACGCAGGTTGTCCAGTATCATATGGTATAATGTAGCGTTTGAATGAGACGATATGACTATTGTACCATTAGTTAGCTGGGCATTTAGCAGCATGGTTTCTGTAATGCCGGATGTGACCCCGGAGAGGTCGATAGTTGTAATTGCGATATAGGAATCGTTATTGGTTATGGTTACGTTCTGGCTTTCTGTTTTTAGCTCGATAAAATCATCCACTTCCAGTTTTACAGGGATAGTGCTTAGATCAGTAGCAAGAACACCATCTAATTCCATAGCTGGGTCAGCGGCTTTTTTGTCCAGATCTATACGCAATTCTATTTCGTCGTATGTGCCTGCCGGAATGGTAAAATTGCCAAAGGTTGCAGCTATAGAAGACATAAGGTCTATTTGTTCATCTGTTGTTGAGGTGAATTCCGCTTTTACTCCATCTTGTTTTGCTTCAAATTTTATGGTTCGTGGGTAAGCATAGCCCGATGTCCATTGAATATTGGCATTTGCAGTACTTTTTTGGGCCAGCCCTGTGCTGGTATTGGTTGCGGTCAATTGATAGCTGAGCTGTGGTTGGCTATTATTTGTGTTTGTATCATTCTTCTTGCACGATGCCATCAAAATACCAGCGGCCATTATCGTATACAAAGGTTTCCATCTCATGAGATAAATTTTTACTATTAACAGATAAGTTTCCGGAATAATATTGTAAAATGATGCCAGCAGGCTAGAGGCAAGCCTAAGAAAAGCCTAAATTTTGTAAGGGAACAAAAAAGCCACAAAATCATATGATTCTGCGGCTTTTGTGACCTTGTCAGGATTCAAACCTGAAACCTTTTGATCCGTAGTCAAATGCTCTATTCAGTTGAGCTACAAGGCCATTCCGTTTTACCGGATGGCAAAGGTATAATATTCCTGCCGATTATACAAAAACTGTGTGCTTATCCTAAAATGAAATTATCATTGCAGCATGAATATCGAGATATGGAGCATTGGGAAAGAGAGTGACCCCTTTATTGAGGAGGGCCTGCGGTATTATTTTAGCAAGACGAAACCATGGAACAGTGTGGAACTGCATGTGCTGCAACTGCCTAAAAAAGCCCTTACAACTGATACGGAACTGGCTAAAAAACGCGAAGAAGAAATGATACTGAAACGCCTGCAACCCGCGCATTATCTCGTGCTGCTCGATGAAAAAGGCAAAATGCTTGACTCTGTGCAATGGGCGCAGCAGTTCCAGCAAATGATGAATACAGGTGTTAAAACATTGGTAATATTAATAGGCGGGGCTTTTGGGGTCACAGAGGCCATCAAGAAACAGGCAAAGCAGTGTTGGTCACTATCGGCGCTGGTTTTCCCGCATCAATTGGTGCGGCTCATTGTAGCCGAGCAGGTTTACAGGACCTTTAGCATTTTAAATAATTCACCTTATCATCACGTTTAACCGTTATTTTCGTTCCTTATTCAAGTTTTATTCATGTCCGTTACACTCATCATAATTGCTGTTACTGCCATAGTATCCATTATGGCCTTTAATAATGAGCTCCTGTTCAATAAACTTATACTATGGCCCAAAAGAATGAACAGTCCTGAAGAGTATTACCGCCTGCTTACCTCGGGCTTTATTCATGCCGATTGGGGTCATTTATTCTTTAACATGCTTACCCTCTATTTTTTTGGCTATGGCCAGGGCTATGGTGTTGAAGCTATTTTTCAAAGCCTTGGTAAGGGTTTTGCCTATCCTATATTGTACCTCTTCGCAATAATTGTTGCTTCTATTCCTTCATTTATTAAAAATAGAAATAATGGCTATTACCGCTCGCTTGGCGCATCGGGTGGAGTAGCGGCAATACTTTTCTCAAGCGTATATTTTTCACCATGGAATAAGATATATCTCATGTTTATACCTATTGGTATACCTGCCATACTTTTTGCAGGTCTGTATCTTGTCTATTGCGTATATATGGACAGGAGAGGAGGGAGCAACATTAATCATGGGGCACACTTCTGGGGTTCAGTCTTTGGTTTTGTATTTACTTTTATACTCGACCCCACACATGGCCAGATATTCATTCAGCAGATCATTCCGCAATAGTTTTTATACGGCATAAAAGCACCTGTTCTGTACTGCCCTTTATCTTAAAACGTTCATCGGGCCGCATGCCGCAAAGCCACAGTATCCTTTTTTTGCTCTCGAGCACCCATACATGTTCTTTTTCATGCAGGGGTACTTTTTCATTGATCAGGTAGCGGCTCACTTTTTTCTTTTTCATGCCCATGCCAAGAGGATAAAAGTAGTCGCCTATACGCCATTTACGTAAGATAAGGGGGAACTCAATGTTCTTCAGGTCAAGACAGGCTATATGCGGATCTGTAGGTGCCTGTGCAGGCTTGTCTTCAATTGCAAAGGAGAAATGTGCGCGTCCCGTCTCTATTTCGCAAGGTGCAGCTTCTATAAGTATGGTGTCAGTACTGGCGGCAGGCACCGTCGTGATGACAAGAAAATCCCTGTTCCTGATCACCCGGTGTGTATCAGAGCTTATATAGCGCCCGCTTTCTGCATCCATAAGCTGCATTATATGAGGTACCTGTGCAGCAGTGAAGCCAAAGGGCGTAAAAAGTTCATAGCAAATGGTTTCGATCGCCTCCCGCTTTTTCAGTTTTCGTATCGGGATGTAAATATCCCGGCCCCGTTTCTCCGATAGTTTTTTTCGTTCCTGTTCTATCGTTTTCCGGTATAGCGTCTCTACCTGTGCAAAGCGGGCGATACTGTCATTTAAGTTCGATACTACTCCCGGAAAATATTCCTGTATGGCAGGTATTATTCTATTCCTTATTGCATTTCGCTGGTACACATCTGTACTGTTCGATGCGTCGTTGCGATAAGGTATGTTGTGTTCTGCTGCATAGGCTAATATCTCCTCTTTTTGGGCCCAGAGCATGGGGCGGATGATGTGCTCATTTTTTTCCCGGATGCCATGCAGCCCGCTGATGCCTGTACCTTTGAAGAGGTTCATCATTAATGTTTCTACGTTATCGTTGGCATGATGAGCGGTTGCCAGGTAGCTGTAACCATGCTCCCGGCAAATCATGTCCAGCCATTCGTAGCGCAATATTCGGGCAGTTTCCTGTACACCTTTTTTCCATTCTGCGGTTTTCTTTTTGGTGTCAAAACGTACATGGTGAAAGCTGGTATTGTGGCGCAGAGCCCAGTCATGCACCAGCGATTCGTCAAGGTCAGCTTCAATGCCCCGTAGTTGGAAATTGCAATGCGCAATGCCAAAAGATATATTGTTGCTTAAGAACAAGTGAGCCATTACCATTGAGTCTACACCACCGCTTACAGCAAGCAGTATCTTTTGCTCTTGCGCTGCAAATTTTTTCTTAAGCCAGTTGTTCCTGAAATCCTGTAGCAATGTTATCGTTTTAATAGGCAAGGTCTTCATAAGCCCCCTGCAATTCGTTATAGCTATGCATATCCCCTGCGGCCTTTGCCTGTACCATGCCATTTTCATAAACGCCTATTGCTTCCTGCTGCGCACCGGTACGCTCCAGCAGCTTGCCCAGGTGGTAATAGGTGGCTACATAGCCGGGGTCGGTACCCAGGTTGTGTTCAAAGAGTAGCTTTGCATCGTTGTCCTTGCCGGCCTTTATATATTCAAGTGCCAGGGCATGGTTTAAAAAGCAGTCATCAGGCGATGCTTGTAAAAATTGAAGCAACTTTTCTATCCTTTCGCTCATAAACCTGTAAAATTAGTAAAGCCTGGAAACATTAAGTAAAAAAATAAGGCTGCATAAGCAGCCTTACCGGGTTTAGTGTATGTAAGAGAAAACGTGGCCTTATTTAGCGATCAGCAGGCGGGTCTGCAGTTTGGCCTCTGCATTGGCCCTGTCGCTGTATATTACGGTGTACATGCCATTTGCCAGGTTGGCAACATTCAATATAGCTGTAGTGCTGTTGCAGTTTTGCGTCAATACGGTCCTGCCCAGGGCGTCTACCAGGCTTACAGTACCTGATATATTGGCTATGCCGCTGATGCTTACGGTAACCGCTGACTGTGCAGGGTTGGGGTAAGCTGCAACAGATGCAGGTGTAGCAGATAAATTCTCTACGCCTACACCAAAGCCCTGCGTGGTAAAGTACTGGTTAAAACCACAGCCAAAATCATCGTGGTAGGTACCGGAGTTAACATTGCCGTTCAATGAAATTGTGCCAAATGGCAGCTTTTTTATCTGGATATAGCCGGCAGTAACACCACCTACCTGGTCCCAAACCCACCAATGAAGGCCGTCGCAGCTACCATCCTTTACTACCATTTTATAGCAGCCCCTTGGCAGGAAAACAGTATCGGTATAAATGGTGTTTATGCTGCTGGTAATGCGCTGGGCCACTACATTGTTCGACTGGTCAAATATTTGCCATGTGGTTTCGCAATTGCCTTGCTGGTCGGTTTCGCTATTGGTTTTCATTTGCACCAGGAACTGGCTCGGCCACAGTGGCGCAGGCATGAAATAGGATGACATTGTATTGTTGGTCGCATCATCGTCGGCATTCCCGTTCACTTCCATGATCTTTGTTGTGAATTTATGGAGGTTATTGTCGGAAATGGTATCGAGGTAGGGCAGGTGCGGTAGTGTTATTATTGTATCCTGTAAGGAATTCAGGTTGCCATTCCATGTATAGTCGGTTACCGGCTCATTCTCTGCACCATACTGGAAATGTATCGACGTAATTGCAGTTGCCCCGGTGTTTTTTACATGTATAGTTGGTGAGCCGCAAACCGGGTTTGCCCTGAAACTGCCTTCGTAATTTGTAGGCGCAATGATATCATCCAGCGATGCATCTACAGTTTTGTTCATGCTGCCGTGGTAGAAGAGTTGGGCCTCTGTGGTATAGCTGCCACCACCATTGCCTGTATAAGGCTGGAAATTTATTTCCACATCGAAATTGTTGCCTGCTACAATGCCAGGCAGGTTGTGATAGTTAGGCCGTACCAGTGCACCGGGGCACCAGTTGGCTCTTTCATAAAGCCATGTGCCCGATTGAGGATAAAGGTCATTAAGACCACAGTCGTTGCGCCAGATATCGGTATGTGCTACCTGGTTATTATTGAGCATTACTTCGTAATACCTTGAAAGGAATTCGCAGCATTGGTTGTTATCGCTGCCATGACCGGTAATGGTAAGTTTCAGGTCGGTGCTCTGTGTACCTGTGGGTGCCGTTTCATTCACGGATTGGAAATTGGTATCTATTGGTATGGCATTGCCATAGCCGAAGCTTCCGTTCCAGAGGCGTGTTATGCCTTTTACATCACGATCGGGTGTGCCCTCGATAAAGGCAAATTTTACATTGGCAGTAAAACCGCCTGAATAGCCCGAATAAAGGATACGCATGGTAGCACTATTCTTCAGCACAGGGTAGTAGTCGGTCACATCGTATATGTACCGCTGCGTCCAGCTCCACGGAGTATGTGGGGCACCTGCATTGGCATAAGGTGATATGAGGCGGGCGAGTTCCAGTGTATCCCCGCTTGGGGTCATTAAGTAATTTGTTATGGTATAATCCCAGTCGCCGCAGTATTGCGGGTTGCCCGGGCATTGGTATTTACCCAAAGTGAATATCATATATATCTTGCGATAGGTAACAGATCCGTTCGGAAAGGTTACCGTAGTATCGAAGTTATTGTAATAATCCAGCCATTTGTCATAATGCGCCTGTACCCAGGTAGTATCGCCGGGGCTTGCCTGCGCACCATAGCCTATGAACAATGCGCACAGTAATACATAAAAGTGTTTCCTCATTAGTATATATTTTATTAAAGCAGGGTTAAAGTTACAGTTAAATCAGCTATACGGGTAATACTATTTTAACATTGATAATGAAAAGCTGCATATAATAGAGTACCTTTGCAGGCCAAAATTAAATTATGCCGGGATTTACCGTAGCTATAGTGGGCAGGCCAAATGTGGGGAAATCAACTCTCTTCAACCGTTTGCTGGAACAAAGGAAGGCCATTGTTGACGATGTGAGCGGCGTTACACGCGACCGGCAATATGGTATTGCTGAATGGAATGGTAAAAATTTCAATATAATTGATACCGGTGGTTTCGTTGCCCGTTCGGAGGATGTTTTTGAGCGTGAGATCCGCAAACAGGTACAGATAGCCCTCGATGAGGCCGATCTGCTGCTTTTTGTTGTAGATACCCTTACCGGTATCACCGACCAGGACGAGGAAATGGCGGATATCTTGCGTCGCTCCTCCAAACCGGTTTTGCTGGTAGTGAATAAAGTGGATAATGCCGAACGTGCGCTTTATGCGACCGAATTTTATGCTTTGGGTTTTGAGCAGGTTTTCTTCTTGTCCTCCATATCAGGCAGTGGCACCGGCGAATTGCTTGATGAGGTGGCCGCACATATCCCGCCCCCTGAAGAAGAAGAGGAAGAAGAAGTACATATCCCTCAGTTTGCGATCATCGGCCAGCCCAATGCGGGGAAATCTACCCTGCTCAATGCATTGATCGGGCAGGAGCGCACCATTGTATCAGATATACCTGGCACTACAAGAGATACCATACACACCCATTATAAACTGTTTGGTAAAGATTTTACCCTCATCGATACGGCAGGTCTGCGTAAGAAAAAGAATGTAAGCGAGGACCTTGAGTTCTATTCCGTGATACGCGCCATACGTGCAATGGATGGCGCTGATGTATGTATGCTGCTGATAGATGCGGAAAAGGGTATGACTGCGCAGGATGTTAATATTTTCAGCCTGGCTACCCGTAAAGGCAAGGGCATTGTGCTGCTGGTGAACAAATGGGACCTTATGGAAAAAGAGACCAACACTGCAAGGGACTACGAAAAAGAAATAAAGGACAGGATCGCTCCTTTTACGGATGTGCCGATAATATTCATATCAGCACAGGATAAAAAACGCATCTTCCAGGCCATGGAAAAGGCGCTGGAAGTATATGATAACCGTAGCCGTAACGTGGCCACCTCACAACTAAATGATATCCTGCTGCCGGAAATAGAACGCTACCCGCCACCCATGTCGCGTGGACACTCGGTTAAGATCAAGTTCATCACCCAGCTTCCGGTTGCGGTGCCTTCATTTGCATTTTTTGCCAATTACCCTGATGCCATAAAGGATTCGTACAAGAACTTTTTAGAGAACAAATTGCGCAGCCATTTCAATTTCAGTGGTGTACCCATAAGGGTATTCTTCAGGAAGAAATAGCAGGGCTTTAAACTTTTACTTTTCAACTTAGCGATGCTATGGCCGGATCATCGCAAAAAATAGACAGACGCATTTGAAGACGAAGAAACTAAAACGGGATAAGGTGAACATCATTACACTTGGCTGCTCCAAGAATATGGTGGACAGCGAAGTGCTGAGCGGACAGCTTAATGCCAATGGTATTAAAGTGGTGCATGAGAACGGGCGCCTTGATCATAATATAGTGGTGGTGAACACTTGTGGCTTTATTGATAAGGCAAAAGAAGAAAGCATCAATACTATACTGGAACAGGTGGGCCTGAAAAAAGAAGGACGGCTCGATAAAGTGTACGTTACAGGTTGCCTTAGTGAGCGCTATCGCCATGATCTGTTGAAGGAAATACCCGAAGTGGATGCATGGTTTGGCACTATGGAATTACCGCTTATCCTGAAGCAGTTCAATGCAGATTATAAGCAGGAACTGGTTGGGGAACGTTTATTGAGTACGCCAAAACATTACGCATACCTTAAAATTTCGGAAGGATGTAACCGTACCTGTGCTTTCTGCGCCATACCGCTGATGCGTGGCGGCCATGTATCTAAACCCATTGAAGAGGTAGTGGCCGAAGCGAAACGGCTGGTACAAATGGGCGTAAAGGAGATCATGCTCATCGCACAGGAGCTCACTTATTACGGGCTGGATATTTATAAAAAACGTGCTCTGCCCGAATTGCTGAAGCACCTTTCTGATGTTCCGGGCCTGCACTGGATCAGGCTGCATTATGCATACCCTTCAAAATTTCCGCTTGAGGTGCTGGATGTGATGCGTGAAAGAGATAATATCTGCAATTATCTCGATATGCCACTGCAGCATATCTCAGACCATATGCTGAAGGCCATGAAGCGCCAGATGGATAAGCAGGAGATATACGACCTGCTGGCTGCCATACGCGACAGGGTGCCCGGCATATGTATACGTACTACATTGATCGCTGGCTTTCCCGGCGAAACACGCGATGATGTGGAAGAACTGAAAACATTCCTTGAGGATGTACGCCTCGATCGTGTGGGCATCTTTACTTATTCGCATGAAGAGAATACCTCGGCATACGACCTGCCCGATACCTTAAGTGCAGAAGAAAAAGAAGCACGCGCCCAGGAAGTAATGGAAGTGCAGCAGGAAATATCCTACGAAAAGAACCAGGATAAGGTTGGCAAAGAGTTTAAGGTGATCGTCGATAAGCTGGAAGCCGGTCGCTATCTTGGCCGTACTGAGTTTGACAGTGTAGAGGTGGATAACGAGGTTATTATCCAGGCAGATAAGGAACTGCCGATCGGCGATTTTGTGAATGTACGTATCACAAAGGCATATGATTACGACCTCGAAGGTGAAGTGATCTGATATCTTTGAATGATTATTGTATGGCTAAGCCATCCGATAATGTTTTCCTGGCAAAGTCTTAATAAGTCCCTGCATTTCCAGCATCAATAGGGTAGAGGCCAGTTGCGACCCGCCCAACCCGGTTTGATAATACAGGTCATCTGCATGTACAGAATCTTTGGTCTGCAATATGTCAATGATCTTCTGCTCTTCGGGTGCCAGGTTCAGGAATAGTTGTTTTTGTACCGTTTTATGTTTTGTGCCCTTATTCCAGTTCATTAGTTCCAGCAGGTCTTCCGGGCCGGTTATCATTGCGGCGATATTGCTGCGTATCAGGTCATTGCATCCTGCCGACCTGGTATCGCTTACCCGGCCGGGAAATGCGGCCACTTCGCGGTTGTAACCACTGGCCATATATGCAGTAATGAGTGATCCTCCCGCTTTATCACTTTCTACGATCACGGTCACATCGCTTATGCCGGCTACTATCCTGTTCCGCATGGGGAAGTTTGTGCGATCGGGGTTAGTGCCCGATGGGAATTCTGTAAGCAAGCCGCCATTTTGCAGCATATCTTTTGCCAGGTGCTTATGGCTTGCCGGGTATATTCGGTCCAGCCCGTGTCCCAACCCTGCTATTGTGGAGATACCCAGCTCCACGCTCTTTTTGTGTGCTATGCCATCTATGCCAAAGGCAAGACCACTTACAGCCTGAGATTAAAGTGGGCGAAGCTTTAAGCTATGTTATCCTTTACGAACTGTTCACAATATGTTTTTATTTCGTCCCTTACTTTCCTGAATGATCCTATTACGTCTTCATCAGTCCCTTTTGCTTTGGCCGGGTCGGGAAAGTTGTAGTGAAACTGCCTGGCTCTCGAAGGGAAATAAGGGCAGTTTTCTTTGGCATTGTCGCAGACCGTTATCACAAAATCAAAGTCTATGTTGCGGTATTCGTCAATATGATTTGACGTATGCCCGCTGATATCGATGCCATCTTCTTTCATTACTTCCACAGCCTTGGGGTTTACGCCATGAGTTTCTATCCCTGCGCTGAATACTTGTGCTTTATCTCCTGCAAAGTGCCGCATATAGCCTTCGGCCATCTGGCTCCGGCAGCTATTGCCCGTGCAAAGAATTAATATTTTTTTCACCATCCGGATATTTATATAATTTCTTCTTTAGATAAAAGGCCACATTGACCAAAGCGATCAGGGCGGGAACTTCGACCAGGGGGCCGATGACGCCTGCGAAAGCCTGCCCGGAATTGATACCGAAAACCCCAATAGCCACGGCAATAGCCAGTTCAAAATTATTACCGGCGGCTGTGAAGGAGACCGCTGCATTCTGTGCATAATCTGCTCCTGCATATCTGCCCACGAAAAATGTGACGAGGAACATAACAGCAAAATAGATGGTAAGCGGAATAGCTATCCTGATCACGTCCATCGGTATGGAAACGATCATTTGTCCTTTAAGGCTGAACATAACCATAATGGTGGCCAAAAGGGCGATAAGCGTTAGGGGGCTGATGGCAGGTATAAATCTTTTTTCATACCAGTCTTTCCCTTTGAGCTTAATGAGCGTGTAGCGGCTTAGGAAGCCTGCAATGAAAGGAATGCCCAGGTAAATAAAAACACTCTGTGCGATCTGCGCTATGCTGATATCAATATCGAAACCTTCGAGCCCAAAGTAAGGGGGTAATATTTTGATGAAAAACCATGCAAACAAGCTGTAGAACAAAACCTGGAAAATACTGTTGAATGCTACCAGCCCGGCAGCATATTCCCGGTTGCCATCAGCAAGCTCATTCCATACGATCACCATAGCAATACAACGGGCCAGTCCGATCATGATCAGCCCAACCATATATTCCGGTTTATCTCTTAAGAAGAGAATGGCCAGCAGGAACATCAATACAGGGCCGATCACCCAGTTCATAAGAAGCGATAGAGATAGTATCTTCCTGTTTTGGAACACCCGGGCCAATTGCTCATATTTTACCCTGGCAAGAGGCGGGTACATCATCAATACCAGCCCCAGTGCTATCGGTACATTCGTTGTCCCCGACTGAAAGGAATTTATAAATGCTGAAGAAGAAGGTATAAAATAACCAATAGCCACCCCCAGGACCATGGCCAGGAATATCCACAGGGTAAGGAACCTGTCCAGGAATCCCAGTTTTTTTCGCTCTTTTACCGGGTTGCAGTTATTTGTGCTCATTATCCGTATCTCTTTTTTTAACAACATCCGCCGCCCGGCGTACAGCATGAGCTTTGTGCGGTTGGCAGTTCGGATAGCTTTAGTTTTTGTTTTGTTTCGGGTACACCGCAAAGTTCTTTAGCAAGGCAATCGGTATGTTTGGCTGTGAGCACGAATTTTTCATCTTCGTATTGCAGCCCGTAGATACCTACCGTACCGGTTTGGTATTCTACCTGTACTTCAAGGTCTTCGTTATTAAATAATTCCTCTGCAATAGTTATTATCTTTAGTAGTTTTTGTGGCTCCAGCCTGTGTTGGGTGTCATTGGCAACCCACAATTGGAAGCAGATATTTTTATCGGTTCTTACCGTGCCGCCGCAATCGATAAAGTGTTTGGTTACCAGCCCGGCTTCTGTGATGTGAAAATGCACCGGAACTTTTTGGCCATCGGTCTGTATGAATGTCAGCGAGGTTACCTTATTCAGCTGTTCTTTAAATTCTGATAGTTTCATCTTAACAACAATTTTTGTTTTTAGTACTTAATTTTTGGGCAACTCCCTTAAAATAGTTTTGAAGTTTTTCTATGCCGTTCTCATCGATACAATAGCAGATGGCATTGCCTTCTATACTCCCTTTTATCAGGCCGGCATTTTTTAATTCTTTCAGGTGCTGCGATACGGTTGCCTGTGCCAGGGGCAGTTCATTTACTATATCGCCGCATATGCAGGTATCTGTGTTCATCAGGTACTCCACTATAGCTACCCTTGCCGGGTGGGCGAGGGCCTTGAGCAGGGTAGCAATGGCATTTTGCTCTTCGGTAAAATGTTCTGTTTTAGTTAAGCCCATTTCAATAGGTTTATTGCAATATTACGATATAAAATTGAGTCGCAGGCAAATATTTTTTCCAAAATTCTCAACAAAATGTGCAATAATTTGACAAATGTTGTACTTTAGTGCTGAAATGGCCTCGCTCATAGAAAATATCACCGGTAAACGTATTCCTAAGGAGGAAGTCACGAAACCCTCGGCTTTCAAGGCCTACAGGCGTAATAATGCGAATGTGGGTACTGAGACAGAGGCCTTGCTGCTGTACCTGGACATGAATAGCTTTTTTGCCACTTGCGAGCAGCAGGCGAATGAGGAGTTGAGGGGTAAACCGGTTGGGGTCATCACCCACGACAGTCCCTATTCCTGTGTTATAGCACCATCCATTGAAGCCAAGAAATTTGGCGTAAAGACGGGTATGCGACTGAATGAGTGCAGGGTGCTTTGCCCGGGTATTATACCGGTGCTCACCCATCCGCCTTATTATCGCAGGGTGCATGTTAAGGTAATGGAGATCCTGCGCAGATATTGTGATGATGTGCTTGCTAAAAGTATAGATGAGGCTGTTGCCAATTTTACCTCGTACCGAATGGTATATAAGGATATTACGGCTATTGCACAGCAGATAAAGGAAGATATAAGGAAGGAATATGATTACCTGCGCTGTTCCATAGGCATAGCGCCGAATACCTTCCTGGCAAAGCTGGGTACAGAACTGCAAAAGCCCGATGGACTGATACAGATAAGCCCGGATAACATAGACCATTACCTGGCCAAGTTGCAGCTACAGGACCTGCCCGGTATAGCCAGCCGTAATGCAAGGCGACTGGAAATGATAGGCATCAAGACCCCCCTGCAAATGCGTCATGCATCGGAAGCCCTGTTGCGGAAAGCCTTTGGCGGCGTAGTGGGTAATTACTGGCATCGGAGACTCAATTTTGCGGAGGTGGACCAGTATAGTAATGGGCTGAACAGGACCATGAGCGCCATGCGTACCGTATCGCGAGAACAACGGGAATCGAAACAAGCTTTGGAATCGCTATTGGTATCGCTCTGTACCCGGCTGGAGCAGCGTATGGTAAAGATGGATGTGTTTTGTAAAGAGGCATCCTTTTTCATCCGTTACCGTAATAATACCGGCTGGGATACGAAAATACGATTTACACAGCCAGTGCAGGATGCCGTGGAGTTGCGTTATTACATCCTTGACCGCATCAGGGAGTTTGAGGGTTCCGGCAATAAAAGCATGTTCAATAACAATACATTGAGCATGGGCGTGGGTGTTCAGGGTTTTGTATTGGGCGGTAACCTGCAATACAGCTTGTTCGATAACCGTATCATGCAGGATAAGGTGCGCAAGGTGATGTACCATATCAAAGACAAATATGGCAAGAATACGGTACGTAAGGGTGCAGAACTGTTTAACCCGCATGTAATGAGAGATGCCATTGGTTTTGGATCGGTGAAGGATATGGTCATGCTGAGAGATGATGACACGGGTGATGAATATGTAAGGAACCAGTACCTGCTTGAGGATGATGATTATTGAGTTGCATAAACCGACCGTTTGATAATAAAACAAATAATAAAAGAGAGACCATGATAAACCAGAAGGCCAACGATCGCTTTGAAAAGGGCAGGGGAGCCCAGTTCAATCCCAAAAATAAGTTCCTGAAGGGTGAATATATACAGGAGCATGCAGAGGCGATAGATGACTGGGAACAGGAACTACGCAAAACGGAATACATTTTTGACGATAGCCGCACATTGGTAAATGAAGTAAAAAGTCCCGACGTGGGTATGATGTACTCGGCCAACCCCTACCAGGGCTGCGAGCATGGCTGTATCTACTGCTATGCCCGCAATTCGCACGAGTACTGGGGCTATAGTGCCGGGGTGGATTTTGAGAGCCGTATCGTAGTGAAGAAAAATGCCCCCCAGCTCCTGAAGAAATTCTTTGAAAATAAAAACTGGCAACCAGCCCCAATATCCTTATCCGGAAACACTGACTGTTACCAGCCCATTGAGCGCAAAATGCGCATCACACGCAAATTGCTGGAAATATGCCTCGACTACCGCAACCCTGTTGGCATACTCAGCAAGAACGCCCTTGTGCTTCGCGACCTGGACATTATACAGGAACTCGCGAAGCACAACCTGGTGCGCGTGTTCAGCTCTATTACATCGCTCGATGAGAACCTGCGTAAGCTGATGGAACCGCGAACGGCATCGTACCGTTCGCGGCTCAAGGTGGTGGAGACCTTATCAAAGAACGGGGTACCTACCGGTATCATGAATGCGCCGATAATTCCCGGCCTTAACGACAGCCATATGCATGATGTACTGAAAGCCGCATCGGAAGCCGGGGCCAAATGGGCGGGCTATACAGTAGTACGCTTGAATGGTGCTATAGGCGGTATCTTCCACGACTGGCTACATAAAGCCTTCCCCGACAGGGCAGAGAAAGTATGGAACCTGATATGCGAGTGTCATGAAGGCCATGTGAATGACAGCCGCTGGGGCAACCGTATATCAGGCGATGGCAAGTTTGCAGAACTGATCAAAACGCAGTTCCAGGTATACTGTAACAAATTTGGTCTCAACCAAACAAGGTTAGAAATGAACACCAAAGACTTCAGGAGGATAAAAAAAGGCCAATTACCACTATTTTAAAAGCGACATTATGGAAAACAATAAAACTAATGAACAACAGTCGCTGCCAGACCTCATTGCGGAAGAATTAAAGCGGATAAAGGTCATTTACCGGCCATCGGCAAACAGATCAGAACTGGCGGTAAAACTTAAGGAATCGCTAGCATTACTTAGCAGCACAGCTCAATACACAGGAGTATAGCAAGTGTATATTATTTGTTGGTAAATTCGGCTAGTTCATCTAACTCCCGGGCGATGGCATCGTTCCATTCATTTTGCTTTTTTGTATCAAGGCTGTGAATGGTTTCCTTATCGTATTTCAGTTGTTGCTCATCCAGCTCATGAAAATAGCGCTGGTATATGCGGTCTATTTTGTCTATGTCATCCCCTGTCCAGGTACGTTTGGCTAGTTTTTGCCTGAACTTGCGGGCATATAATTCACAGAGGTCGAAGTGCCGTTGTTCATGTTGTAAGAGGCGTACACTTTTCCGGTCGGTACGCACCCATGACCTGTTGCTGTAAAACCGGGCCAGAACAGTAATGTTGATGATCTCGTAATGGTATGCTTTATTGCTTGAATAGCCAAAGCCACAATTGGATAAGGCAGCCTCGCGCGTGGTATGCGGAGCGTTAGCTTTGAAATCATTCCAGTTGAGCTTGCGGGCTGCGGTCCATTCTATCACATTGCTTGTGTCATCTTCAGTCCTTACCTGCGCCTGTATAAGAACTGGAAATAGCAAGATCAAAGATACTAAGCACGTTCTCATTGCTGATGTTCCAGAGCGCCTAAGTAACGTTCGGCATCGAGGGCGGCCATGCAGCCACTGCCTGCCGCCGTTACGGCCTGCCGGTATATCTTGTCCTGTACATCACCGCAGGCAAATACGCCTTCTATATTTGTTTTAGATGTGCCCGGTTTAGTAAGCAGGTATCCCTGCTCATCCATTTCCAGCCATCCTTTAAAAAGCTGTGAATTCGGCTCATGACCTATGGCAACAAAGAATGCTTTTACGGGTATGACCGATGTTTCGTCAGTCTGGTTGTTATGCACTTTTATAGAGTCCACTTTGTGTTCGCCCATCACTTCTACAGTTTCCGTGTTCCAATACACTTTGATGTTGGGTGTTTTCAGTACGCGGTCCTGCATTACTTTACTCGCCCTCATTTCGCCTTTGCGCACCAGCATGTGCACTGTGCTGCAAAGCTTCGACAGGTATAATGCTTCTTCGCAAGCCGTGTCGCCTGCACCTACTATGGCTACTTCCTGCCCTTTGAAGAAGAAGCCATCACAAACCGCACAGGCCGATACGCCGTGCCCGTTAAGGCGTTGTTCTGATTCCAGGCCCAGCCATTTAGCCGATGCGCCGGTTGCTATGATCAGTGCATCGGCCTCTATCCATTTTTCTTCGTCTATCTCTACTTTATAAGGACGGCTGCTAAGGTCTACTTTTGTTGCAAGCCCCCAGCGTATATCAGCGCCCATACGCTGTGCCTGCTGTTCAAAATCGATCATCATCTGGGGGCCCATGATGCCATTCGGATAACCGGGATAATTCTCCACTTCTGTAGTTATTGTCAATTGCCCGCCGGGCTGGAGACCCTGGTATAGAACGGGGTTTAAGTTGGCACGAGATGCATATATCGCTGCAGTATAGCCTGCAGGTCCTGAACCTATAATAAGACAATGTACTTTTTCTGTATCAGCCATAATTAACTGTAAAAATGCAAAAAAGATTTTTTTTGTTTAGCTATTATTTTCTACTGCTGTATTGAAAACAAATATAATGAGGCTGGCGGGTAAGGTCATTGAACAATAATTGTATTGTAAACAGCGCCGTATGCGGCCCAGATGCCTAAGGCCCCGTTGCTGATATTGGTCTTTAAGTTGATAGGTGTTGAAAATGGGTTGCCGGATACATTCGAAGCATAAACATAGCTTTTCCAGAAGTCGTATACTTTTTTATCGATGGCGCACCATTTGAGCGTAACCGTGTCGCCCTTGAATACATAGCCTAAAGAGTCGTTAGCTTCTTGACGATCTTGCCCGGGTGCCAAGCCTAATGTCAATGGATAGCTTGTTTGTAAAGAGCCATTGGTAAATTCATCGGTATAAAGGTCCTGGCTCATATAGTAAGGCTGATCGTTTGTTTTAGTATAATACAGGCCGTAATTGCCGAGCGTATCAGGATCGGCATAGTTTACATATATGGTCTTTGCTCCATCTGCAACATTTTGCCCGAATGCAAAGGGATCTCCTGCCCATATGGTATCCATAGCTTTTGGGTTGGGCAATTTGCTGCTGGCCTCATAGGTCTTGCCTTCGTATACTATCTTCAGGCTATAGGTTTTGCCTATCTCGCCTTTCATTTTTACTGCTGCAAATGCAGTATCAATAGTATAGAAATAAAACTTGTTTGCGGTGCCGGTATCTACTGTGTATTCTTTAAGTGTAACTGTATTGGTGCCGTCAGAGACAGTAATTATGGCATCATGCAGAAAGCTGTTCTCAAGTGTATTCAGATCGATAGAAGAGAAAAAGCCTATAGATTTGGTGAGTACAACATATGGTGGGACGTCATTCTCTATTGCTCCGTCTACTACCACCTGGGTAGCACCTTCTTTAAGATTTATTTTCACTTCTTTCTCGCATGACGAGAAAAGTATGAACATAATAAAGGCAATGCCTACAGGTAATATTGCATTGCGTTTGAAGGATAGATGTGACATTGTTTTTCAGTAGCGGGATTATTACTCATTTGCGTATTTACCCTCAGGGGTGTACATTACCGGCAATATTTTGTGGTATTGCTCAAAATAGTCGTAGCCCTGCTTCAGGTTCACCCAAAATTTTTGCTTGGTAGTATCGCTGGCATATTCCCTGCCCAGGAAGTTAAGCCCCACTTTAGTGAAGCGAACAGGGTATATGTGAACAGGAATGTATGTTTCCCCATTGAGTTTGGCATTCAGGCAGAGCACGTATAGTTCCTGTATAATATCATCGGTCATGGGCATACAGCCTATAGTGAGGCAGCCACCATGTATGTAAATGTCGCCACCCGGTTTTTTCTTATCGCCCAGCACAAGGTCTGAATAGTTTGGGTAATTCAACAGCATAGACAAGTAAAAGTCGCTACGTGGATTGAAATCCTCTATGAAATAATAACCTTCCGGTACCTGGTGGTCACCTTCATAACGTTTAGGGCCCAGGATGCCCGATAGTGCACAGATACGGTATGTTTTAATAAGTTTGTATTCTTCGGTGGCATCATTACGTGCCCATAGCTCCATCTCGTTCTGCGATTTGAAGGTGCGCAGGTATATGTCATGTGAAGGATAAGAAACGCCCTGCCGCTCGAACATGCCCCTTAGGGTATCGTTATATTTGGTCCAGGCCTGTGATACCCGGGTAAAAGATAACTGGAAATTGCGGAAAGCCTGTACATCATCCTGCGCGAAAGCCGGCGCCGATATCACAAATAATATTGCCAAAAACAAACTGCTGAACAGTTTTCTTCTCATCATAACCCGGAGTGAAATAAGCGTTAGTAAATGCAATAATTGACCGCTTCATTGCATGTCATGCAAATATACAGGTAATAGATGAAAAATATTTCTTAAAAAACGAAAAAAAGGCCCTGGAAAGGGCCCTTCACATATAGAGGATAAGAGAGAGCGTGTTATTGTGTTTTCATGTGTGTCGGTATGATACAGGCTATATTGCCGGGCTTATTTTTTAGCTGTGTGCTGCATTTATATTATGCGTATACTGCAGTTACTACAAGCATCAGGATGGTGGCGAATAAGGCTATCTTTTTCATATCTTTTATTGTTTCTGTTATTGTTTTGCTTTGATGACACAAAGATGCGGTGGGGATGATTCATAGCGAAATATTTGGCATAGGTTAACAGCGTGTTTGTAACTGTGTAACAAGCGGTTAACAAGCCCCGGGCAGCTATAAATCACGAAAAACCCCCGCTGGAAAGCGGGGGTCATGGTTAAAAATTGATATGTGGCTTAATCTTTAACGCTGATCCTGATATGGTCACGATCACCTTTTATTGTCAAGTTCTCATTCTTCATGTATTTGTTATAGCGCATATACACATCGCCTGGTTGCAATTGCCCGTTTATGTATAGCCGGTCGCTGTATTTTTCTACTTTATAAGACCTTGAGCGGTCGATAAGCCCTTCATGTTCCATTTTGCGCAGCATTACTTCATGCAGGCCTCCGGCGTGGGCATTAGTATTGCTTTTGCCATAGGTGTAAGCATAATTATAGCTGCTTGAATTGCCATTGCTATATGTATAAGTGTTCGTGCTGCTTCCGGCTCCCGTGGCCCATACCGCAGCATTGTACGAAGACTTAGGGTTCCCTTTATATTCGGCATCCAATTGTGCCTTTATTAGCGCCCTGTTAGCTCTTGCCACTGCCCTGAGGCTTTGCTGACGTGCCAGGGCCAGACTTTCCTCAACCTTCTCACGCAGTTTTGGGTCATCTATCGATCTGCGGGCTTCTTTTAAGCCCCGGTCTATTTCCTTTTGTATATCTTCCCAATGAATAGCATCTATTTCTTTTTGAGCATCGGCCAATTCTTTGTTTAATTGGTCCCAATTCACGGCAGCCATCTCCCTGTCTGCCTGCCTCATGCCTTCATCTGCTTCTGCCATAGCTTTATCCGCTTTTTTCATTTCCCGGTCTATTTGGTCCCAGTTCACGGCAGCCATCTTCCTGTCTGCATGCCTCATGCCTTCATCTGCTTCTGCCATAGCTTTATCTGCTTTTTTCATTTCCCGGTCTATTTGGTCCCAGTCCACGTCTTTCATGGCTTTTGACACAGTTTCATCTGGATCTTCCGCTTCGGGGGCAGCAGGGGCTTCGCTATCCTCATTTTTATCATAGGATTTTGATGGCTTTGGTGCGCTTGCCTGATCGCTTGTATTGCTTTCCGTATGGGTACTGTTGCGTTTAGTTGACGTTTTTGCCTTTGCTTTATGCGATTGTGCAAAGGAAGGCGATAACCATGCAAAGGATACCACTATTGCTGCTATTACCAGTGAGGCGATTATTGCCCTCGCGTAATTGTTCTTTTGTTTTTTCATTTCCATGATGCGTTTGATACGATTAAATAACCTGTTTTTATTACCGGTGGCTGCAAGGGCCAGTGCATTTGCTTCCCTGCGTCGTGCTTCAAGGGCAGCAAGGGCTCTTGCATAAGGCAGGGGACCAGCGCTGCAAGAAAGCACCAGGTCATCGCAACAATGTTCCCTTTCCTTGCGGATAGCGGATGATACCAGCCATATAAATGGGTTGAAGAAGAGCAGGGTCTCTGCCAGGGCCTGTAGTATATTCAGCAGGTAGTCGTTGCGCCTGATATGTGCCAGTTCATGCAACAGGATAGCTTCCACCTGCTCGGTGCTCATGCTATTTGCCATAGCGAAAGGTAAGAGGATGACCGGTTTTAAGGTGCCTACGGTCATAGGTACATGTGCATAGACACTATAGCATAACTGCACGGCCCGGTTTATGTGCAATTGTTCTTTGGTTTCCTGCAGCCATTGTTGCCAGTTATTGGTAATCTTCGTAATTCCCTTATTGCGCATGCGCCTGTTATGAGCTATACCGGTGCCAAAGCGCAGGATCATCAGGCAAAGACCGGCCAGGTAGATGGCAACGGCAATGGGCAGGTATGGCTGTGCCGCTTCAATCAAATTGTTCAAAATATCGTTATCGGGGCTATGTGCTGCAAGAGCGCCGGTTACTGCCGTGCTCAAAACCCCTCCTGCACCTTCTGTAATGATGACCGGCGTATTATGCAGGGTTCCCCATTGCTCCAGCCAGGTATCTGCAAACCAGGCTGTCATTATTATAAGTGCAGCCATAGAGAAGGCGTAGCGCAATTTTGCGTTTTGTTTTCCCGTCAGTGCAAGAACTACCTGCAAGCATATGTATATGAATAAGCATTGCCAGAGTGTGTGTAATAGTGCTATACCCAGCGACTGGACCATCAATGATGTTTGAGGAAGAAAGTTATTCATGTGCTGAATGGTTTGTGTTTTAAAAGATCGGCCTCCTGTTACTTGCCTTTATTCTTTTCCATCTGCTCCAGGTATTGCTTTATATGTTCCAATTCTTCGTCCGTGGCTTTGTGGTTGCCCAGTGCCTGCATAATGAGCTGGCTAGCTGAGCCGTTAAATACAGTGTCGATCATGCGTTGCACGATTTGCCCCTGTGTTTGTGATTGTGAGACGGCTGCTTCATACACATGTGTTTTACTGTCCGTGTTTCTTTTCAACAGCTTTTTTTCATGCATTATCTGCATTAGCTTAAGGGTAGTGGTATAGCCCGCTTCTTTGGTTTTTTCCAATATCTCATGCACCTCGCGCACAGTGCTTGCTCCCTTATCCCAGAGGATATTCAATATCTCCAGCTCACTCTCTGTCGGTTTTATCTGCCTGCTCATTTATGTTTAGTTGTTCGTTTTAAAAAATGATAGGGCTTGTTATGTTGTTTAGTCTTCTACGAATTGTTTCGTAAACAAACGTACGAATCTTTTCGTAAATCTAAAATACGTCTAAAGCTTTTGTGATTTTTTTAACACAATAAAATATCGATAATAAGTGAGGAATGGTAATTTAGCAGGATATAGGGGAGAAGAGGACCAAAAAGATTAATGCCCCCGGTTTGGCCGGGGGCATTATCTGTATATATTAAGTTTAAGCTTAAGCCAGTGCGTTGATCTTCTTAACGATACCTGATTTAAGGTTACCTGCTTTGTTTTTGTGTATTACATTGCGTTTAGCCAGCTTATCTATCATAGATATAACTTTAGGCAGTTCTTCCTGCGCAGTTTTTTTATCGGCAGTGGCTAACAGCTTGCGGATGGCATTACGCGTGGTTTTGCCATAATAACGGTTACGGTCGCGGCGCTTTTCACTCTGGCGGATATCCTTTTTGGTAGCTTTATGATTTGCCATTTAATCTTTACTTTTTGATTTTAAGGACTGCAAAGGTAGCAAAAAATATTGAACAAAAAATATTTTTTAACTATAATCAATTACATGATCAGGTCGCTGAACATCTGCGCTGAGCGCTTGGTAAGCCTTTCTTTCTTTTCCACGAACTGGTCCAGCTTATCCTTGGGTATCCTGAGTTTGTAATATTCTGTAGGATAAGCCTTCATCAGGAAGAGGTCGTAGTCTGAATTCCACCTGGCCAGCAGGCTTTTGTCGATAGAAAGCTCCTGGGCAACAATGTCCATGCTCAGGGGATCCGTGATCCGCACTATGGTCATGTTCATCAGTTCATCATGTGTATAGTTGGGCACATTCTTAATGGGGGCAACACCGGCAAGGGCAGCTTTCTTGTTGGCAGCTGCTGTTTTTGCCTTAGCTGCAGCTATTTGAGCAGCCGGCCCGGTATCTTCACCGAATTTGAAATCCGAAGGGAGTGTACCAAGGCCAATGAAACGGTCCAACTGCTCAAAAATGGTAGCTGTGGCAATGAATTTCAGCACATGACCCTGTGTTTCAAGAGGCAGGTGCGATTTTATAGCCCAGAAATTATTGCTTCCGGTACGCTCTATAGCGCGTTGCACTGGCACAGGACCACAGTTGTATGCCGCTACTACCAAAAGCCAGTCATTGAACTTGCCATAGAGCAGGCTGATGTATTTGGCTGCAGCAGTGGTGCTTTTATACCAGTCGCGCCTGTCGTCACGGCCCGAAGGGTTAATGCCCATATTGCGTGCCGTGCCCCGCATAAACTGCCATGGCCCAACTGCTCCTACTGGAGAGACAGCATTATTGTTCAGGGCTGATTCAATTACTGCAAGGTATTTTAACTCTTTTGGGATGTGGTTCTTTTTAAGAATATTATCGATAAGCGGGAACTGTACGATGGCCCGGGCCTGCATAATGCTGAGGCTTTGATTATGCGCTTCGAAATATTTGCGCACAAAGTCCATCATATAATCGTTCATATCGCCGAAATAGGCTTTCTGACCTGCAAGTGGAACAGGCTTGTATTTTTTAGCAAAAGTGCCGTGTACGAGCAGGTCCTGATCTTCCATCTCACGTTCGCTAAGTGCGGTGAGTTCTTCCTTATTCCCCGTAAGTGTATTGGAAGCAAGGGGGGCGCTTATAGACCTGACGCCTTTAGGGAGTGTAGTGACAGAGTCTTCGATATTACCCGGGTCGGGCTGGGCCTGTATGGCGCCAAACGACAAGAGTAAGGCCGAAGCTATGAGAATGACTTTATATTGCATGTTTTTATCAGTCCTTTTTTAAAAGCGGTAAATGCATGCAACCCACCGTGGCAGGCAGCAAAAATCCTAAATTATCCGTTTTATCCGAAAGTTAAAAGCGGATAGGGGTGAAAACAGAAAAAAAGGGGTAAAAAAATTGATTAAGCGTTGGTATTACTTTTGGTATCCTCTTTCTTCATGTTACTCTCGATCTCGTTCTTGATACCGTCTTTGGCATCGTTGAACTCACGTATACCTTTACCGATACCTTTTGCCAGTTCGGGTATTTTCTTACCGCCGAAAAGCACAATGATAGCGATAATAACCCAAAGCCATTCGCCGCCGCTTGGCATGGAAAGAAGTAATTGCGGGTTAATGCTTAATAATAACATGTGAAAAATATTTGTGATGAGAAAATCCTCTGGTAGCAAATTTAATGATTATTGTACACGAGGTATATTAAATGGGGTGAATGAGTTAAATTTTAACATTTTGCATTAAAAGGTATGTTTATGTGTGCATTATGCCCGGGTCGGTAAGAGGCTATTATTTCCTTTGAATTTTCGCAAGGGATGCAAAAGGCTTGCCTGGATTGTGATATGCACTAAATGATTATTTCCTGTCGTTACATGCCCAACAACTATATGTTTGCCTAAATTATTTTTAGCTGCCTAAAGTTACGTATTTATAAGCGAAAAAGTATGGCAAAAATAAGGCGGTCTTCTGATCTAACTAGATCCGGTGTCCAACCGGTAGGGAGAGGTGTTGTCGTATATCCTGTTGGGGATGTAACGCCTCCATGCCCGGCAAAGTATGGGACGCTTGCTTGCCTGTGTACGTATTCTATTCTTACCGTAAGGCTTTGATCAGGCATCCAGTCGAAATTTGTAGAACAATCCCAGCCGCTGAATCTATCCCCTGGATTAGCACTGAAGGGATGAGTACCCGCTGTTTGTGCAGGATTGCCGGGTTTGGGTAAAGGACTGGCATCGCCCGTAGGTAAAAGTACGAGGTAGCGTCCCGGGTTTGTCATTACACCACCGCCAAACGTCCATGCCAATTTATTTTTACAAAACCATGTACGGTTGTAGCACATAAGACTTAGAAAGTGCTGCGAGGGACTTACCGTATCGCCGTTAAATCCCTTTACGCCACCACCGTTCTCAAAGCCGATATCAGCTGTCAGTGAAAATGCCATTTGATTGACCCCATGCAATTTCTTAGCGGCATAGTATCTTACCAATAGACTGTTGTCTGAATGAAAGCGTTTTCGCCCGGGTATCATAGCAGCATCTGTACCATAATAATCATTAGTGAGGATCTTGATGTTCTCATTCGGGCACCAGGTGATGTTCGTGCCAAACCCGGGTAGTGTATTGAACTTACCATAGCTCTGCCAGCCGTTTATTATCCAGGGCTCTATCTTCAATTTGCGGGATGGGAAGATTTGTATGCGTATGCCATTAAAGAACCAGGGTGTATTGTCGGATGTAAAGGAGGCCTGGTATTCCCAATTCTCGGCCTGGTAGTACGAGTTAAGGCCGATGTATGACATAAACATACCAGCATCCACATTGATGCCATACCAGACATTGAAGTGGTAACCGGCATAGGCTTCACTGATATAACGGTATACATTCGCGAGATCGTACTGCCCCCTGTATGGACTATAGTCGTTCCGGGGAACTATCGTAGAACGTGTGCCGAACTGTGTCATTATTTTGGCCCGCGCCCCCATATAGTTAAACTCCCCGCCAATGTTTGCTGATGATATTTCCATTTCATTATTGCGGGCCAGGGCAGTAGAACCTACCACTGTATTGTCAATAGGGTTATTGAATGAGTAAGTGTAGTTTGCGTCAAGCATTACGTTGCCGGTAAAATATTTAGTTTGTAAGACTTGTGACTTTCTTCTGTCATTACCGTTTTGCCAGGTCATATCCATTCCTTCTAACGGTGTTTTATTCCCTGATGTATCCTGCCCAAACGCGTTAGCTGCCAGGAGTATATAAAATACGAATATGCTTTTAGAGATGTTCATATATGTTAGTTTCGGCTTAATTCAATATTTTGGACCCGTTGGTACACCAGCGGGGTTTGTTCTGTAATTACATCGCTTTTGTCGAGCCCAAAAGCTTTTTCATCACTCAAGCCCAAATGTTTCAAAAAGAAGTAGGAATTTAGGAGAATGCCATCCCGTATGGTGAATTCGTTCTCTACAGAAAGGAATTTTTCGATCACTACGAATTTAAAGTCAGGTTCTGCATTATATCTCGTTGACCCATCGGGTTGAATATGCAGGTTAAGTTCCTTATTGCTGACCAGGTCACGCATTATTTTTTTGAAATACAGTTCTGTTTTAGGTTGTATCCTGAAGCCGAGATTGATATTCACCTTAATGACTTTGTCATCCGATAATTCAGATATATCATAACTCAGTGTATAGGGCTCTTCGGTACGATGTACGTGCACAAACCAGTATATATCGGCACGTTTTGGCTTTTTGGCAAAAATCGATTTTATTATTTTTTCTTCTATGTGATTGCGGTTGTTGGCTTTAGTGAGATACACGAGATGTGTTGCACATTTTGGAATAGTGTCATCAATGCTTATCTCTTTGAGTAGCGGTATATACTTCCCTATGTCAACGAATTTTACGAGGTTGTTATTGATCTTTCGGGCATAATACCACACATACATAGTGGTGAAAATGAACAGTTCGAAGAAAAGGAACATCCATCGCTCTTTTATCTTAGCGATATTGGCAACAAAAAATGACAGTTCTATACAGCCGTAGAACAGTAATACGGCAGTAACTATAGCTATAGGCCATTTTAACCTGTATCGTAAAAAATAGCTGAGTAAAATGGTGGTCATCATCATGGTTATAGTGATAGAGAAGCCATATGCTGCCTCCATGTGAGTAGAGGTGCGGAAATAAAGCACCATTAGTATGCAGCCAGCCCAGAGGATTATATTAACACTAGGGATATATATTTGACCTTTTATATCGGTTGGTTGCCGCACCCTTATACGAGGCCAGAAATTAAGGTTCATAGCCTCATTGATCAGGGTATAGGAGCCACTGATGAGTGCCTGGGATGCAATAATAGTGGCAAGCGTTGCGATGATAATGCCAGGTACCAGGAACCATTGAGGCATTATTTCGAAAAAGGGATTTCGCCCATTCAATGCAGGGCCCGCCAGGCGCATTGTCCAGGCCGCCTGTCCTATGTAGTTTATTACGAGGCAGGTCTTTACAAAAGCCCAACTGATACGGATATTTTTCCTGCCACAATGTCCCAGGTCGGAATAAAGCGCCTCAGCTCCCGTAGTTGCAAGGAATACAGCCCCCAACAGCCAAAAACCATTAGGGTATTTTACCAGGAGCAGGTATCCGTAGTATGGGTTCAGCCCTTTTACTACCCCGGGGAATAATAGTATCTCTTTAAGCCCCACACTCAGCAGCATTGTGAACCATACCAGCATAACAGGGCCGAAAACACTTCCTACTTTGTGTGTGCCAAATCGCTGAAAGAAAAACAGCAAAGAGAGTATTACGATCACTATCGGCATTGTGGGTATGCCCGGTAATATCATGTCCAGGCCTTCGATGGCCGACGAAACCGAGATGGGTGGGGTTATAATGCCATCGGCAAGCAGTGTAGTGGCACCAAGTATGGTGGGAATAACTAACTTTTTGCCATAGCGCCTTACAAGAGCATACAGCGCAAATATGCCCCCTTCGCCCTCATTGTCGGCCTTAAGAGTAAGCCATATATATTTTAATGTGGTTTGGAAGAGCAGAGTCCAGAAAATACAGGAAACACCTCCATATACAAGTGTTCTGTCTATCATTTTTTCGCCTACTATGGCTTTTAATACGTAAAGAGGGCTTGTGCCTATATCACCGTATATAATGCCGAGCGCTACGAGCAGTGAGGCAATAGAAACCCTGCTCAAATCCTTAGGATTCGATTTCATTGGTAATGTTTTTTACTGTTTAGTTACTCTTTGCTTACCAGCCGGTAGCCTACACCTGATTCGGTTACCAAGTACTCCGGCCTGTTGGGGTCTTTTTCAAGCTTTTTCCTGAGTTGAGCTATGAATACCCTTAAGTATTGTGATTGATCAATGTATCCCGGCCCCCACACTTCCCTAAGCAGGTAATGGTGGGTGAGCACCCTTCCCGCATTTTTTGCGAATTGGGCCAGTAGTGCATATTCGGTCGTTGTCAGTTTTACAAGGTCACCATTCATCTTTACCGTACGCAATGCCAGGTCAATATGCAAATCCCCGATAGTTATGAGCGGATCAATATCTCCCGGTACATTGCTACGTAATGCAGAGCGTATTCTTGCCAATAATTCGCCTGTCCTGAATGGTTTTACCAGGTAATCATTAGCGCCATTGTCCAGCGCTTTGATAATATTATCTTCCTCACTTTGCACTGAAAGAATGATAATGGGATTCGTATACCATTCGCGCATTTCTTTTAATACATCGTGTCCGTTTTTGTCGGGCAGGCCAAGATCAAGGATGACCATATCCGGCGGGTGGCTGGCAGCCATTACAAGGCCTTCTGCGGCTGTAGCAGCCTGTGTGACAGTATAATCATTGCTTTGCAGGGTTATCTCAAGCAATTTGCGTATTTGCGCTTCATCATCGATTATTAATATTGCGGCCTTATTCATTTTTCATGTTTTGCAAATAAGAGGTTTTAGCGGGTATTTCGATAAAGAACTTTGCGCCCCCCGTGGAGATATTTTCGAGGCTTACCGCTCCGCCCATTGCCTCGGTGAAACCCCGGACAATGGACAGACCGAGACCTGTGCCGCCTGAACGGTTATTCTTCAGCCTGTAAAACTTATCAAACACGGCTTCTATTTCATCTTTTGGAAATCCGTTCCCATTGTCCTGTATTATTATTTCCAGTATGTTGGCATGGTGTGTTGAGATGATCTCTATGAGGCTATCGGGTGGGGTATATTGGCTTGCATTGACGAGGATATTATAGAGTACTTGTTCTAACAAGCCCTTGTCGAGCTTAAAGAGAGGAATAGCCGGATTGATATTGATACTGATTCTTTGACTTATATTGTTTTCTTCAATTCGCTTTACTGTATCGTAGATCAGTTCATTGACATCGCACCAATCATTTTTGGGTTGGATAGCGCCTGACTCCAGGCGAGACATATTCAGCAGGTTTTCTACTTGTTGGTTTAGCCGGAAGGAAGCCTTTTCTATCTCGGCTACAAGTTCATTCCTGTTCAGGGCTGATAGTCTTGAACTATCATTTTGCAGGTTGTCTGTAGCCGCAATAATTGCTGCTATAGGTGTCCTGAGCTCGTGTGAAAGAGAATTAAGTAAAGTGTTATAGAGTTTTAAGGTGTTTTCTTTTTCTTCCTTAAGTATGGTGGCTTTTTCCATTTTTCTCAGCTTATAGGTAAGCGCAGCATTGACCAAGGCGACCACAAAATACATGAGCAGAAGAATAGTATCTTCTGCTGAACTAACCTGGAATGTAAAATAGGGAACAATAAAAAAGAAGTCCCATATCAAAGCCGACAAAATCGCAGCTACCAGTACAGGCAGTATATCAAATAACATGGCTAGTAATGAAACACTTATCAATAAGATGTAAGCGACAACCCTGTAACCAATGAGAGATGAAAATGCATAGCAAATGGATGATACAATGACTATAGCTAATACACTGAAGATATACTGGTTCTTCCTGCTGGTTTTATCAATTTTTAATATCGTCATTGCTTCTGTTGACGATGCAAAGGTAGGATGCGGATTATAAGTATGGTGTAAAAATCAATACAATGAGTATAAAGATTTCATAAAGATGCTGGTAAGTTGATTTCCCTGATCCCCAAGAGAACAGTTATATACCTTTACTCCCCATCCAGCTTGCCTTTGAGTTGAGGGGTCATGCCACTGGTATAGCTGCGCCATTTCTCTATTACCTGCATCATATCATCCGGAAGTTCTGAGTCAAACTGTATCCACTCCCTCGTATGTGGGTGTGTGAAGCCCAGTTCCTTGGCATGTAGGGCATGGCGGGGCAATATCTTAAAGCAATTCTCTACGAACTGTTTGTATTTATTAAATACCGTCCCCTTCACAATACGGTCGCCACCATAGGTAGCATCATTAAAAAGGGGGTGTCCTATGTGTTTCATATGTACCCTTATCTGGTGGGTTCGGCCGGTTTCGAGTCTTAGCTCCACGAGGGTGACGTAATTAAAACGTTCCAGCACTTTGTAATGGGTGATCGCTTCTTTACCATGCTCCCCGTCCGGAAAGGCGTCCATAATTTTACGAAAGCGCAGGTTACGACCTATATGGGCGTTTATGGTGCCTTCGTCTTCAGTAAGGTCGCCCCATACAAGGGCTATGTAGCGCCGGTGTACCGTATGCTTTTTAAACTGGCCATTTAGGTCGGCCATAGCTTTTTCGCTCTTTGCGATCACTATGAGGCCTGTGGTATCTTTATCAATGCGGTGCACAAGGCCTACGCGTGGCAGATCTTCCGTATCTATATCCTCTTTTTGCAGGTACCAGGCAAGGCCATTTACCAGCGTACCGCTGTAATTGCCACAGCCGGGGTGCACTACCATGCCAGCGGGCTTGTTTATGATCATTATATCATCGTCTTCGTAGGCGATGTTAAGAGGCAGTTCTTCGGGTATTACTTCGGTTGACTCCGGGCGGCGAGTGTCCAGTACCACTATTTCATCGCCTGCCTTTACTTTATAGTTGGGTTTTACGGCATTGCCGTTTACTGTAATAAAACCTTCATCAAGGGCCTGCTGTATCTTGTTGCGCGTGGCGCCTTCCACCCGGTTCATGAGGAACTTGTCGATGCGCAGGGGCTCTTGCCGCTTATCGGTAACAATGCGCAGGCGCTCTACAGGCTCATTCGTTTCCTCATGCCCTGCATCCGGGTCGTCATCGTCCCAAATCTCTTCTATTTCTATGTCGTTATCCAAAGCCAAAAGTCAAAATTATAGATCAAAAAACTTTATCGTTATTGGCCCAGCCACTCGTGCATGTACTTTGGGTCGAGCTGGAAGTAATTGGCCTTACGTTCTATGATGCCATTATTTACCCAATATATGGCGGGTACATAGGGCCCTGCCATTTTTTGAAATGCCTCTATATCCTTTACGTGCAGGTGGGGTACGTCCATAGCATGTGTTTCATCAAAAAACTCTTTCTCGTGGTTATCTGAACCACTAAGCAGGATATATATGGGTATGCCGGGGTTCTTATCGTGTATAACATGCAGCATATATGCGGCCTTGCGGCAGTGCGGGCAGGTGAGGCTCATGAATGCAACGATGTGCTTGCCAGTTCGTAACTCGGTAGCGGGCACCGGGGCTTCTTTATAAAGCGGGTTAAGGTCTATGGTTTGGTGAGCCGCTTCAGGCTTATTATCAAGATCGAGCGGGTTGAGGATAAAAGGTGTCACTAAAGCAGCCATGAACAGGAGCACCGCTATGATCTCCTGGTTTTTGTAGGGTTTTGCAGGGTATATGTAGATCAGTATCAAGGTTATGATGATCATAATTACATTCTTCCATACCGACTGTAGCGGGGTCATTTCTATATTATCGCCAAAGCAGCCACAATTTCCATGATTGCCCTGGTTGATGATAACAAACAAAAGGTACACCGTAAAGACAGATAACAATACCAGTATGATCTTATAGGTAAACTGCCTTAAAAATATATGGAACAACAAGAGCAGGCCAAGCAGGAACTCAAGGCCTATGAACAAGCGGGCTACTATACCAGCGGCAACTATGCTATTGATGCCAAGATCGATAAATGTCCACTGAAAAGACATAAAAGGACCTTCATTGCCAACAAGATTAAATCCTTTAAAAGCTATACCGCTTTTGCTATATGCAGAGTAAAAGAAAACAGCCGATAATACCAGCAGTAATAATATACCAATAATGCGTTTGAGGTAAAACGAAACAGTCTTTTGCCCGGGAGATGCCAATTCTTCAGTCATAAATAGAAATGAAGGCCCAAAAATAGGTTATTTATCGCCCCGATGGCAAAACAAAAAGCGTTAAAATAAGCTGCAATTCTCTTCAGTATGCACGCCGTTTTTGTCGGTAACATTGGAACCACCCTCGCAGAGGCTCTTGGCGTGAGCTTTTGAATCTTTTATAGTATATTCTGTATAAGTAGAATCAGGAAGGCCAGGTACGCCGGAGTATGTGAAGACGCAACGACAAGTAAAATTCCTGGTACAGGAACTCATGCATATTATAGAAATAACAGCAATTGCCGTGGTCAGGAAAGGGCGTAATTTCATGTACGGAATCATTTGAACGGTTGAAGATAATAGGAATTTTTCAAAACCGCAAACACCCTATATAATTCATATACAAGGCCGACCCGCACATTTGTTTCTTTACTTTACCTTTACCATATAAAGAAGACGAATTACAGATGCTGAAGCCACAATCGCTGACAGAGAACCTGGAACTTATTGCCAAGCAAGTAGTGGAAGGTTTTATTATAGGCCTGCATAAGAGTCCTTTCCACGGGTTTTCGGTGGAATTTGCAGAACACAGGCTCTATAATCAGGGTGATCCCCTGCGTCATATAGACTGGAGGGTATATGGACGGACAGATAAGTTGTTCATAAAGCGTTTCGAAGAAGAGACCAACCTGCGCTGTTGCCTTGTGGTAGATACCTCCTCGTCCATGCATTACCCCCGGGACGAAAAAAAGATGAGCAAACTGCAATTTGCCTGCCTCTCAGCCGCAGGCTTGTTGCAATTACTCAAGCGACAACTTGATGCTGCATGCCTAGCCCTTTTTGATGAAGATATATATTATTTATCCGATTGCAGATCGGCCCTTAGCCACTACAGGATGCTGACAAATGAGCTGGAAAAGGCGCTGCAGCATAATGCGGAGCATAAACGTACCAATGCGGCGGCGGCCCTGCACCAGGTGGCAGAACAGATGCATAAACGCTCGCTGGTAGTGGTGTTCAGCGATATGATGGACGATAGCGATAACATTGAGGAATTATTCAGTGCCCTGCAACACCTGCGATACAACAAACATGAAGTGATTCTTTTTCATATAACTGACGGAAAGCAGGAATTGTCTTTTGAATTTGAAAACCGGCCATATGAGTTTGTGGATATGGAAAGCGGTGAACGCATTAAGCTGCAGCCACAACAAATAAAAGATGAATATATAAAGAGGATGAAAACCTTCCAGGAAATGATAGAGAATCGGTGCCATCAATACCGCATCGACAGGGTGGCAGTAGACCTCTCGGAGCCCGTAGAGCAGGTGCTTAATTCATTTTTACTTAAGAGAAATAAAATGCTGTAAACACAATAATATTTACTACCTTTGCCACCCGTTTCAGAATGCTGTTAAATATAGTTTTTATTTAATGGTAAATTAGTTCTTTGAGATAAATTGTTTTTTTAATATCAAATGGTATTAAAAGCAGAAACAGGCGGAGATAGAAATCTAGGTAAACACTTCAGGCGATGAAACACAAGCGTGAATATGAAATTGCATGGCAGGGATTAAAACCCGGTGTACATAAATTTCAGTATGAGGTGAACGACCAGTTTATAGAAACTTTTGAAGCCGACGCTGATTTTAAAGACCTTGATGCACAGGTAAATCTGAGTTTTGATAAGCAAAACAGCTTTTTCCTGCTGCATTTTGATATTGATGGCAGCGCTACTGTGGCCTGCGACCGATGCGGAGATGATTACAAGCTGAGGTTGTGGGACGAATTTGACCTGCTCATAAAACTGACAGGGGAGGATGCAGGGGAAATAGCAGAAGATGCTGACGTAGTATATGTACCACGCAGCGAAACTGTTATAGATATCAGCAAGTGGGTGTACGAATTTGTGTTATTGAGCATACCATTGCAAAGGCTGCATCCCGATAAGGCCGACGGGAGCCCCGGATGTAACCCGGAAGCGCTTAAGTTGCTGGATCAATTATCGGAGCGGGACGAAACAATAAAGAAAGATATCTGGAAAGGCCTTGAGGCCCTGAAAGAAGATAAAAAGGTAAAACGTAAATCGAAATAAAATCTAAATAAGATGCCAAATCCCAAAAGACGTCACTCACAACAACGCGGTGCCAAACGCCGTACGCATTATAAGGCTGAGGCTGAAACATGGAGCATTGACAAGACCACCGGCGAAAGCCACCTGCGTCACCGTGCTCATTGGTCAGAAGGTAAGCTTTACTATCGCGGTAAGGTTGTAGTTGATAACGCACCTGAAGTTCTGGACGACAAACAATAATCAATTCCAAAACTATTGATGAAGATAGGGCTTGATATAATGGGGGGCGATTATGCCCCTGCTGAAGCCATTAAAGGAGTTCGCCAGTTCATGGAACAGGTAACCGACCCTTCGGTGCACCTTGTACTTATCGGCGACGCCATGGCTGCAGCGCCTCATCTATCTCAACTGGATCAATACCAGTTCCGTTATTCATTTGTAGAAGCGCCACAGGTAATTGGTATGCATGAGCATCCTACCAAGGCGCTTAAAGAGAAGCCCGAATCCAGCATCGCTGTAGGTTTCGGTATGCTGCAGGCGCAAAAAATAGATGCCTTTATCAGTGCCGGTAATACCGGTGCTATGATGGTTGGCGCTATGTATACCGTTAAAAACATAGAGGGTATCCTGCGCCCTACTATAGTATCCCCCATACCACGTGAGGACGGTAAGTTCAGCTTGTTGCTGGATGTAGGTGCCAATGCAGATTGCAAGCCAGAACACCTGGTGCAGTTTGCCCAGCTTGGCTCCCTGTTCATGCAACGCGTGGAAGGAATAGAAAGTCCCCGTGTAGGCCTGCTGAATATTGGTGAGGAAGAAAGCAAAGGCAACCTGCTCGCCCAAGCTACTTACCCATTACTAAAAGAAAATACACAGATCAACTTCATAGGTAATATAGAAGGCCGCAACATCATACAGGATACCTGTGATGTTATTGTTTGCGAGGGCTTTGTAGGAAACGTGGTACTTAAGATGGCGGAATCTTTCTACCATGTATTTAAGGAAAAGCGCAATATGCAGGACGATTTCCTGGAACACTTCAATTACGAGATATACGGTGGCACACCGGTACTGGGCATCAATAGTCCTGTGATCATAGGCCATGGCATCTCGCATTCGCTGGCTTTCCAGAACATGATCAATGCTGCACATAAGATCATCTTATCCGACCTGATGAATGCATTTAAAGAGTATTTTTCGCAAGAGGTAGCCTAAATCCGGCAACACCAATTACATTTCCTCTTTTATAGGTTATCTTTATTGAACAATATGTTGTGTTCATGAAGCAGGTTTATTGCCTAAGTGGCCTGGGGGCCGATCGCCGTATTTTCCAAAAACTTGAATTAAAAGATACAGAACTGGTACACATACCCTGGGTGCCAGTTGACAGGCATGATGAGATTGCCTGCTATGCACAAAAGATGTCGGCCCAGATACCGGGGGATGATCCTGTTATATTAGGCGTTTCTTTCGGCGGCATGCTGGCTGTAGAGATCGCCAAGCTTAGGAAAACAAAAAAGATATTTATAGTGTCGAGTGCCAAGACGAAAGAAGAAATAGCCGGCAGCGGGGGCGGTTTTTTACAATTCCTGGTGAAGTATAATATGCTGCCTGCAGGTCTTATGAAGATTCCAAACAGTATTATGTTCAGGAAATTTGGTGCTGAGACGGATGATGAGAAAGCCTTACTGACCAGTATACTTAAAGACACCGATACTCATTTTGTAAAGTGGGCCTTTAAGGCCATGCAAATATGGGAAAACACTACTTACGATCCTGCTATAACCCACATACATGGCACTGATGATCACATCATCCTGCCGGAACATGTGAGCCCTAATTATTGGATACAGGGAGGTACGCACCTCATGATATATAATAAAGCAGAAGAAATAGCAGGCATAATAAATACATACCTTTAGACTATGGTTATTACACATATAGAAACGCCATTGGGAAAAATGAGGGCGGCAGCCACAGACGAGGGCATATGCCTCTTTGACTTTGAAGGCCGGCGTATGATGGATAAGATCATGAACAGGTTGCAGGCCCATGCCGGTGAGGAGATAGAAGAAGGGGAGCATTTTCATTTTAAGACATTGGAAAAGCAGATCAATGAATATTTTAATGGTGAGCGTAAGGAATTCGACCTGCCGCTGCATTTGATCGGCACAGCTTTCCAAAAGAAGGTTTGGGAAGGCCTGTTGACAATACCTTACGGAGAAACGAGATCTTACAAACAACAGTCGATCTTTCTGGGCGACGTGAAAGCCATACGTGCTGTTGCCGGGGCCAATGGTGAGAACGGGATCGCGATCATAGTACCCTGCCACCGAGTAATAGGTGAAAATGGAAACCTCACAGGCTATGGTGGTGGGTTACCTAAGAAAAAATGGCTGCTGGAGCATGAGGCAAAACATAGCGGTAAAGGGCAGGGGCTCTTGTTCAACTAATCTTCGTTATTCCGGGGTTTAGTGGCTTTGCCCATTGCCAGTGCATCCTCCAGGTTAAAGTGCAGGCCTACCGTAAACCTTAGGCCATTGTAGTGCCATGATACGAGGGATACCGGAAGAGCAAAGGCGGCCTGGAACTGGGCCTTTACAAATTTATAGCCAACCCTTACGGTAATGCCAGGTTCATAAAAAGTGTATGAGCCCTTATCGATACTCTTGCCACTAATCGTATCCACAAGATGGTGTTCATATAAATAGCTACTGTCTTTACCCCTTGGGTCGAAATCTGAATATTTAATGTTGCTGAAACGCAGATTTGCCACCGCATCAAATACTTTTGAGCGTATGCCTATACCGGGCTGAATAAACAATTTTCGCAGATTCATGTTTACGTCACTGTTCATACTGCCGCCACCTCCACCCGCGTAGAGGTCTATCACCATTTTCGCTTTATTTCCTCCAAATGCCCCGTAAACACCTGCGGCCCCCTCTGCTATATAGGCATTGGCAGGTGTTACGGTTTTATCATAAGGGCGATATGCGTAGGTGCTATAACTGCCTAGCAAGCCAAGATGATTTATAGGTGAATAACCCAACTGAAGATCGGTGAAATAACTCCTGTCGTTGTTATCTTCCTGGCTGCTGCCTGAAAATGCAGCATGTACCTGTCCACCGTCGGTGAACAAGGGGTCATTTATGCCTGTAGGTTTATAATAATACCGGTTACATGCTGAAAATAAGAATGATGATAAAAACAGAAAGGGTATGAGTTTATTCATGAACATAGTTTTAATTGGGAAATAGCACAACCATTGCACAATTTTCTATTGCCAAAACCATGCCATATATTCAAATGAAGCAAGCGTTTTGATAATGTTAAATACGATATAGTTATCACAAAATTTTTGACTACGTCAACAAATCTTTGTAATTTTATGGTGACTACAAGCCGGGTTGTCGCTTATGCAGTAATGCATGAGAGGAAAGTCCGGACAGCGCAGAGCAACGCACCACCTAACGGGTGGGAGCCCGGGCAACCGGGTTACAGAGAGTGCCACAGAAAATAACCGCCTTCAAGACTGGGGGTAAGGGTGAAAATGTAGTGTAAGAGCCTACACTTTGCAATGGCAACATTGCATTGGGGTAAACCTTGCGTGCTGAAATGCCAAATAGGCGGACGATTGAGGGCGGCTCGCCCGATGTTCGTGGGTTGGCAGAAAGAGGTGTTGTGCGAGCAGCATCCCAGATAAATGATAACCGTCCCGGGACCATCCGGGATAACAGAATCCGGCTTACAGGTTTGTAGTTGTTTTGGTTAAATGATGGGAGCGCCGGTTTTGTCCCGGCGCTCATTTTTTATCTATAGGTGGCATACTTCTTTTATCCCGCTACTTATACGCTCTGGTTTAAATAGTATAATTTAGCGCATAGTGCCCGTACGTAAAAGTAATATATGGCGATCTGTAATGCTGCTGACTGTTGCAGTCTTGCTGGGAATGCTTTATTTGTATGTAGATAAACAATGGTTTTTCTCAGAGGAGCAACGATACTATGGCCTGTACGCTAATGTGGCCGGCCTAAATGAAGGTACACCCGTATTAGTAAAAGGTGTAGCCGTAGGGAAGGTGGCTGATATGAACATTTATGATGGTGTGGGCATCAAAGTTGCTTTTGACATCGATAATAAGGTAAAACTACCGGAAGGCAGTGTGGCATGGCTTACCCCGGGCGGCATAAACGGGGGGCAGGGGATAGAGATAAGGTTAGGTAATGGCCCTAAAATACTGCCTGATGGTGCTGTATTGGAAACGAAAAGAGATACCGGCTTTATCGATAACCTTAACTATAAAACTGGGGTATATATCCGGAGCGGTCGCGAATTACTTAAAGCATTTGATACATCAGTAAGAAAATTCAATTACATCTTACGCTCAGGCCTGATGCATGACATACTGGATGGGGTCTTTTACCTGGATAAACAAACGGGCAGTTTTGAAGCAAGATCCGGCGAACTGAAAGGGTATAGCTTTAAGATAGATAGTGGACTGATACGCATAAATAAGATGGCTGCTGACCTTGCAGGTAAGAAGAAAGATATTAATGATATGCTTACCAATGCCGATACCACAGTAGCACGACTTTCAAACAGAAATTTTAAAGGAGACCTGGATACCCTGGGTGATAATATAAAAAGCATTGGTGCATCTATCAGGAAGTTAAATAACAATAAGCTGCTGAACGATAAGGAAGCTTATATAAGCGCGAACAATGGCCTGGATACAGCAAAAGCAGGCATCAAAGATGTGCAGGACCATCCCAAAGCACACTGGATGGCCATATTCGGTAAGAATCGTAAAAAATAAAAGCGCTTTATTGGAGGGAAACCTGGTCCAGTATCAGGCCTTCTGTACGGTACACGCTGTCACTGTTTGGATGCTCGGGGTTTGAGTAATACAGGAAGCTTACAGGCCCGGTGCCGGGTGAATAATATGCAACAACTTTTTTGCCAAGTTTACCAGTGGCATCCATATAAATGTCGGTGATCTCCACACAGGTATAATTGTTTATAACTGTGCCGTATGCAGAGGCAACACGGGCCATAGTGCCGGTATAGTCTGTGCCGTTTATATTGTAGGTAGCAGCCTGCTTAAATAATGTGTCAGTATATTCCACGCTTTTAGCAAGTATCCTGAAGTAAGAGCCAGTGCTGTCGGTTTCATACAGGGTATTGCTTTCATTCTCACAATATTGGTTCATGCTGCTTATACCATAGTATGTTTTACCATTGAATGTTTTGGAAGCATCGATCGTGTAAGTTATTATTCCACCGTCTATACTCGCACCATCGGCAGTGTAATCGGTAACTTTATAGGTCCAGCTATTACCCATTGCTAATGGCCAAAGATCCTGCTGTTTGGGTGGGGTGTAATCTTTATTCTTTTTGCAGGCACCTGCTGCCAGTAATAATAATACGGATATGTAACAAAGTTTTTTCATTGGTAAAATGCGTAGCGTTAAAGATACGTATTTTGATCAAGGCTCCATAAATAAATTGTATTTTTGCGGCATTGAAATGGTGAAAATAGGTAACATAGAACTGGGTGATTTTCCTTTGCTGCTTGCACCGATGGAAGACGTGAGCGATCCGCCCTTCCGTGCAGTGTGCAAAGAGCATGGGGCCGATCTTATGTATACCGAATTTATCTCGTCCGAAGGCCTGATAAGAGATGCCATTAAGAGCAGGCAGAAGCTGGATATATTTGATTACGAGCGGCCTATTGGCATACAGATATTTGGAGGCGATGAAGAGGCAATGGCATTATCCGCTAAGATCGTGGATACCACCAACCCCGACCTGCTGGATATCAATTTTGGCTGCCCGGTGAAAAAAGTTGTTTGCAAAGGCGCAGGTGCGGCAGTATTGAAGGATATAGAGTTGATGGTGCGCCTGACAAAAGCAGTTGTAAATGCTACTAAGCTGCCCGTTACCGTTAAGACCCGCCTGGGCTGGGATGATAGCAGCAAGAATATAGAAGAGGTGGCAGAGCGTTTGCAGGATGTAGGCATACAGGCATTGACGATACATGGGCGCACAAGAGCACAGCTATATAAAGGCGAGGCCGACTGGACGCTCATTGCTAAAGTGAAGGACAACCCCCGGATAAAGATCCCCATATTTGGTAATGGTGATATAGACACGCCCCAGAAAGCGCTGGAATACAAAAATCGTTATGGTGTAGATGGTGTAATGATAGGGCGTGCCGCCATAGGTTACCCATGGATATTCCGCGAGATAAAGCATTACCTGGCTACAGGTGGCACATTGCCCCCGCCCACAATTGCTGAGCGTCTTGATGCCTGCCGTAAACACCTGTATAGCTCTGTGCAATGGAAAGGCGAAAAGCTGGGCATACTCGAAATGCGCAGGCACTATGCCAGCTATCTCAAAGGCCTGTCACATGTAAAGGAATTCCGTACGCGGCTGGTATCTACCGATATTATTACCGAAATAGAGCAGGTCTTCAACGACCTGCAGGCATTTTATGCTGATGGCCTGCAGCCTATTATTGGCCATTCTACTGAAGTGGATGATCAGCTTTCAGCCATAGTGGCTGTGTAGTTCATCTTGCTTTGACGGTTCCAGCTTATATAGGATATCGCCAGTAACACGAAGAATACCAGGGGCATAATAAATGGCGTATGCGTAGCAATATGCGACCATGTAGCACCTACCAGGGTGATGGTAAAGCCTGCATAAGCCCATTCTTTCAGTTTCGCATATTTGGGTTGCAATAATGCTATCCCCCCTAATAACTTGGCCACCCCTAATATATTCAGCATGAAAGCGGGATATCCCATCATTTTGAAACCAGCTTCCAGTTGTGGGTTATGTGCCAGGTACATAAAACTGCTCAGTAAAAAAAGACCCGATACAATGATCGTAGTTGTCCAGTAAATTATCCTGTTTGTCTTCATACAATATTCTTTTGTGCAAAATTCTGTATATTTGCTATACATTAGTTATCACTATACTGTTGTATACCGATTACCTATGTTATACTGGTTACCAATAGTATACCAGCGCTAAAATATTTTGCAGATGAACCCCAAAGAATGTTCAGGACAATTATTGCCGGTACGCGACGCGATCGATGTATTAAGTGGAAAATGGAAAATACCTATTATCGTGGCGCTTATGCATGGCAATTACAGGTTCAGGGAGCTGCACCGGATGGTGGGCATATCGCCAAAAATGCTCTCGAAGGAGCTGAAGGAGCTCGAAATGCACCAACTTGTGAAGCGGACTGTTTATGATACCATACCTGTTAGTGTGGAGTACGAGCTGACTCCTTATGCAGCTTCCCTCAAAAAAGTGATCGGGGCACTGGGAGAGTGGGGGGCGCAGCACAGGAAAAAAGTAATGAGTAAAAAATAATTATCCCACCATACCGGCTTTTAGCGTCAGGTTTAAAAGAATATATTGACAAGAATAGGACTAATATCAGATACGCATGGCTACCTTGATGAGGCGGTATTTACGCATTTTGGGTCATGCGATGAAATTTGGCATATAGGTGATTTTGGTACGGCGGAGCTGGCAGCAAGCCTGAAAGCCTTTAAGCCGCTGCGTGGTGTTTATGGCAATATTGACGGACAGGATATAAGATTGGAATTCCCCGAAAGACTTCGTTTTAAATGTGAGGAGGTAGAGGTACTGATGACGCATATTGGTGGCTATCCCGGCAGGTACGCTCCTAAGATTAAGACTGAAATATATGCCGATCCGCCACAATTATTCCTTAGCGGGCACTCTCATATTCTAAAGATTATTTATGACGACAAGATCAAATGCCTGCACATGAACCCCGGTGCGGCGGGTAAAGTAGGCTGGCATAAGGTGAGGACTCTCATCCGTTTTGTTGTAGATGGAAAGAATATGAAAAACTGTGAAGTAATTGAGCTGGGGAAGAAATAATTACCTTGCAAAAAAATGAATAATGGGAATAGCAGACAGGTTATTTAAAATGAAAACGGAAAAAGCAGAAGCTAACTTGAAGGCCGGGCAGGAGTTTCTTGCATCCAATAAGCAGAAAGAAGGTGTTACCGAACTGCCCAGTGGCCTGCAGTATGAAGTGATCACTGAAGGAACAGGGGAACGGCCTGCCGCCTTCAATACAGTTACTTGCCATTATCACGGCACCTTGATCGATGGAACTGTTTTTGACAGTTCTGTACAGCGCGGGCAGCCGGCCAAGTTTCCCCTGAATATGGTCATAAAGGGCTGGACAGAGGGCCTGCAGCTAATGCCGGTAGGCAGTAAATACCGCTTTTTTATTCCATCCCATCTGGGCTATGGTGACAGGCAGGTAAGTGCCACTATTGCCCCTAACAGTACATTGATATTTGAAGTTGAGTTACTGGGTATTAACTAATCAGGGGCATGCCGGTACGTATACAGCGATATATTGCCATATTATCAGTTATCCTTTTCCTGGGAAAACTGCTTGCATGGTATTTGACGCATTCTGTATCTATACTTACCGATGCGCTGGAAAGTACGGTTAATGTAATAACGGGCTTTATTGGTTTATACAGCATCCTGTTAGCCGCAAAACCACGTGATACCAATCATCCATATGGGCACGGTAAGGTTGAATTTATATCGGCTGCACTGGAAGGCGCACTGATAATGATCGCTGGTCTGTTCATCATTTATGAGGCCATTGCCCAACTGCTGGAACCCAAACCGCTGCACCAGCTAAATATGGGTATTATTATTACGCTCTGTGCAGGTGTGATTAACTTTTTATATGGCAGGTACGCGTTGGCCATTGGCAAGAAAAATCGCTCAGCAACACTTGAGGCTGCTGGTAAGCATTTGCTTACTGATGCCTATTCCACGCTGGCAATTGTAATAGGCTTAAGTATCCTTTTGCTCACAGGCTGGCAGTGGATAGACAGTATCGTAGCCCTGTGCTTCTCTGTTATCATTATTGTTACAGGTTATAAGGTACTGCGTCGTTCGCTGGCAGGCATTATGGACGAGGCCGATGAAGTACTGCTTACAGAAGTAATAGATATATTGCAGCGCAACCGCAAACCCCAATGGATAGACCTGCACAACCTGCGTGTGATACAGTATGGGGATGTGCTGCATGTTGACGCGCATATAACACTTCCCTGGTACTACCGGGTAGCTGATGCAGAAAAAGAGATACACAGCCTTGAGGATATGGTGAGGGGCCATTTCGGGAATAAGGTCGAAGTATTTATACACATCGATGCCTGTATGTCCTACTCCTGTAAATTATGTGCTTTGCCCAATTGCCCGGTAAGGCAAGAGGATTATCAAAAGCAGGTCATGTGGACCATGGATAATGTATGGGCAGATGACAAGCATGGCAAGCCTGCCGATATAAACAGCCGGTCATAACAGGGTTTCCCCTGCGTCGTTCTCATAGCCTTCGTCTGTAAGCCAGTTGCCACTGTCTGCGGCGGCAGTAGCCAGTTCATCACAGCGGTTATTCCACTTATTATTGGCATGGCCTTTTACCCAGGTAAACTTTATACGATGCTTTTTGTGATAGATCAGGTATTCCATCCACAGGTCGGCATTCTTTTTGTCTTTAAATCCTTTTTTTACCCAATTATGTACCCAGCCCTGTTCCACCGCATTTACAACATAGGACGAATCGGTATAGATAACTATGTCCAGCCCTTCCCTGGTAAGGCTTTTTAAAGCAGCAACCACGGCCATCAATTCCATACGGTTATTGGTTGTGCGCCTGTAGCCCTGTGATATTTCTTTTATTGTCTTGCCCCATTGCATCACGATACCATAGCCCCCCGGGCCGGGATTACCGCGCGATGAACCATCGGTGTATATTACCAGTTGAGCCATTACTTTTTTGCGCCCTTTTCGTTATTTATTATTCCTTACCCAGGCAGTAATATTACCATGTTATTTACTATTAACCGGCTATTAGTTGCCAACCGCTATCTTTGCCCCCAAAAATAGACTTTGGAAGCCAAAATAAAAGTTGCTGCAGTAAGTTATTTAAACACAAAACCATTGTTATACGGATTGGAGCGCAGCGAATTGATGAACGAAATGGAGTTATTGCTTGATTATCCCTCACGCCTGGCTGAGCAATTAAAGCATAATGAAATTGACCTGGCCCTGCTGCCCGTGGCCGCTATACCAGGTATTGAGGGGGCAAGAATTGTAAGTGATTATGGTATAGCGTCTGATGGCAATGTAGCTTCTGTGGCCATATTCAGCCAGGTACCCATGGATGGGATAGAGACTGTTTACCTTGATTACCAGTCACGCAGTTCTGTACGCCTTGCCCAGCTTTTGCTTGAAAGATACTGGGGTAAAGATGTACAGTACCAGGCTGCTCCTGAAAACTATATTGAATACATAAATGGCAGCACAGCCGGGGTTATCATAGGCGACAGGGCATTAAAGCAATTCACTAATTTTGAATATGTATATGACCTGGCAACTGCCTGGAAAGAATTCACCGGGCTCGATTTTGTCTTTGCTGCCTGGGTAGCCAATAAAGAACTGCCGCGGGATTTTCTACAGGCATTTAATGTAGCAAATGCCACGGGTTTAGCGCATATAGATGAAGTAATTGCCGGGAACCCCTTTCCTTATTATGATCTTAAAACGTATTATACCGAAAACATCAGGTACCGGCTTGATGAGGCTAAAATAAAGGGGATGAATAAATTTCTCGAAATGATAGCTGGCTAGCATAATCATTTATTATACTGCTATACCTCAGCCCTTAATATCATTTTATACCTTTATGCCATAATTACAACTATGCCATCAAGCATTACATTAGTTGAATGTCCCCGCGATGCTATGCAGGGCTGGAAACATTTTATACCTACAGCACAGAAAGTAAAGTATCTGAATACCCTGCTCAAAGCAGGTTTTGATGTGCTTGATTTTGGTTCTTTTGTTTCACCTAAAGCCATACCCCAGATGGCGGACACTAAGGACGTGATCCCCCAACTGGATCTAAGCAATACGCATACAAAGCTCCTCGCCATTATAGCCAATACACGGGGTGCTGAAGATGCAGTACAATACGATGAGGTGAGCTATTTAGGCTTTCCCTTTTCAATTTCCGAAACCTTTCAATTGCGTAATACCAATAAGACGATAGCAGAATCGTTGAAACAGGTAGAGGAAATACAAGACCTTTGTGTAAAGAATAATAAAGAGCTGGTTATCTATATCTCTATGGGCTTTGGCAACCCTTATGGCGATCCATATACTGCTGAGGTTGCCATAGATTGGGTCGGCAAATTAGTGCAACTCGGTATCAGGACCATTGCTATGTCGGATACGGTGGGTGTAGCAAAGCCGGAAAATATAGCTTACATATTCAATAGCCTTGTGCCCGAATTCCGAGATGTGAATATTGGTGCGCACTTTCATTCCACACCCGATAAATGGGAAGAGAAGATAAAAACGGCATATGATAATGGCTGCCTGCGGTTTGATAGTGCATTAAAAGGGATAGGCGGCTGCCCGATGGCTGAAGACGAGTTAGTGGGTAATATAGCAACGGAAAATATCGTAGATTGGTGTGGTAGAAATGGTCTGGCACTTAACATAAACAAAGAGGTTTTCAAAGAAGCTATTTTAATGGCCAGCGAGTTATTCGTATAAATTCAAAATGATTTATGTCAACCTACGGCGAAATTAAAAGAGTAACGACACATACCCTGCAGTCGCTAAAGCAGAATGGGGAAAAGATCAGTATGCTTACCGCATACGATTATTCTATGGCGCGCATATTTGATGATGCGGGGGTAGACGTGTTGCTTGTGGGCGATTCTGCATCAAATGTAATGGCGGGGCATGAGACCACACTGCCTATTACACTCGACCAAATGATCTATCATGCACAAAGCGTAGTAAGGGCTGCGAAACGCTGCCTGATAGTGGTTGATATGCCATTTGGCAGTTACCAGGGCAATAGTAAAGAGGCACTCAGCAGCTCCATCCGCATCATGAAAGAGTCGGGTGCTCATGCCATAAAACTGGAGGGTGGGGAAGAAGTGGCCGATTCGATCAAAAGAATAGTAAGTGCTGGCGTTCCCGTTATGGGGCACCTTGGGCTTACACCCCAATCAATATACAAGTTCGGCACCTATGCCGTACGTGCGAAAGGAGAAGATGAAGCAGAGATATTGCTTCATAATGCACGGGTGCTCGAGGATGCAGGCTGTTTTGCGATAGTATTGGAAAAGATACCTGCCGCCCTGGGCAGGGAAGTTGCTGAAATGGTAAAGATACCGGTGATAGGCATTGGGGCGGGCATGCATGTGGATGGGCAGGTATTGGTGATGCATGATATGCTGGGTATAACCAAGGATTTCTCTCCACGCTTCCTGCGCAGGTACCTGAACCTGTATGATGATATCAAGGATGCAACAGCACGTTTTATCAAGGACGTAAAAGACAAAGATTTTCCCAACGAAAAGGAACAATACTAAGAATGATCAATGCAGGCGCCTGGCAGCAATTGCACAATGAATGTGCATCGAAAGATATACAGCTGGTAGCAGTATCAAAAACGAAGCCCGCAGCCGATATAGAAGCATTATACAAACTGGGCCAGCGCGACTTTGGTGAGAACTACGTGCAGGAGCTTGTAGATAAGCAGGGGCAATTGCCGAAAGACATCAACTGGCATTACATAGGTCATTTACAAAGCAACAAGGTTAAATACATTGCCCCCTTTGTTCATCTCATACATGCAGTAGATAGTTTTAAATTATTGATCGAGATAAATAAACAAGCGCAAAAAAACAACCGCGTAATAGACGTACTGCTGCAAATGCACATAGCGGATGAGGAAACCAAATTTGGTATGGATGAACGCGACCTCGTTGAATTCTTTCAGTATTACGACGCACAAAAAGAACAATTACAACATGTGCGTATTCGCGGCTTGATGGCTATGGCCACCAACACGGATGATGAAACACAGGTACGCACCGAATTCCACCGGCTACATAATACGTTTAAGACATTTCAAAGTTCGGAATTCCTGGGCAAAAGCTATTTTGATACATGTTCTATAGGTATGAGCAGCGATTATAAGATCGCTATTGAAGAGGGCGGGAATATGATTCGCGTTGGTAGCCTGTTGTTCGGTGAGCGCCAATATCATTAAGGTGCCGCAACTTTTTGCAGCCATTTAAATCCTATAGCAGCAGCTATGCTCATACTGCCTACCACCCACCACAATGCCGTAAAGCCAAACTTTTCAGCGATCTGTCCACCAGTTCCAGGGCCTAATACTTGTGCTGTTGACCATGCTATCGTGTATAAGCCGGCATATTGCCCACGATTATTTGGTTTTGTCCTGCTTATCCAGAAGGAGTTCATAAAGGGCATAGAAAGGATCTCCCCGATGGTTACAATAAGCATGGAAATAATAGCCAGCGAGCCAAAGCCGGGTAAAAAATTAAATACCAGGTAAGACAGTGCTACGAGGGTAGTGCCTATAGTTATATAATACAGGTTTTGCCTCTTCCCCTCGAGATTGTGTATCAGCACCATTTCAAAAAGTGCGATCAGTATTCCGTTTGCCGCCATTACCAGGCCAATATTAAAAGTTGAGAGCTGCAGGTGCCTCCTGAAAAATACGGGAACTGTAGTAAATAGCTGGAAAAAGCAGTACCCGTACATAACGGTAAGTGCGATAAAGGCGAGGTACACTTTGTCTTTGTATGGAGATCCGGAGGGCTCTGTTAGCTGCTTTTCCTGTTTCTTTGGGGTTGCTTCATTGCGCGTTGGTGATAGAACTGCAAGCAGCAATAGGGCAGCGCTAATATTGGTCAGCCCATCTATCCAAAATAATAAGTGGTAGCTGTATGAAGCTACAATACCACCTATGGTGCCACCTGCGGCCCAGCCAAGATTTATAGATAGTCGGTTGAGGGAGTAGGAGCGGGTTCGGTTCTCTTCTTTGCTGTAATGGGCTATTGCAGCAGCATTTGCCGGGCGGAATGATTCATTGACCAGGCTAAGTATGAAAGTGAAAATACAAATGGATGTATAGTTATCTATTTGTCCAAGGACCACGAATAGTATACCTCCTCCTATAAGTGTAAACAATTGTATGGGATAGAAACCCAGTTTATCAGTAAGCCTGCCACCGATAAGCCCGCCGCATATGGCCCCTGCTCCAAATAAAGAAAGCACAAAACCAGCCATACCGATAGTAAAATGCTTCTTCTCGGTAAGGTAGATGGTCATAAATGGCAGAACCATCGTGCCGCTCCTGTTGATGAGCATAACCAGCGATAGCCACCAGGTAGCAGGCGACAGGCCGCTGTAAGCTTTTTTATATGAGTTAGCTAGTCTTTTCACGAAAACAGGCAAAAATATCTGTATTTGTTCCTGCCGCAAAAAAAAGAACGGTAATTATGATCAAATTATATTTTCTAGTTCTACTTGATCCTTACTAAAATATGCTCTTATAGCACTGGATACAATAAATATATTTTTTGCATTAGATACCCTGCAATGATTGTTTATGCAATATATCTTATTCTTTTTTTAGCAAACAATACAGACCATTTAGCAAACAGGTATCAATTTTATACCTCGGCGAAACATACTTCATATCCGAACTTGAGATATAATAGTAATCATAGAATGTGTCCCTGTTTGGCGGATGATCGATCCATTCTATTTTTTCAATGCGTCCCGGGTAGCGAATACTTATGTCCTGGTTCATGGGTAGGGAGAAAAGCCAATCAGTCCGAAGATTTATTTTTTTTCTGCCATCATTTGATTCCGAAATAATTCTATTTACTATGAGCCGGTCATATTTATTGAACCACCATAGTTGTGTCTGGTCAAAGTTTAGATTTTTAAAGAAGTTTAAACCAGAACAGAATACTATCGCACCGGTTATTACCGGGGTATATTTAGAGCTCCCAAAATAATGAAGAAAACAGCCAAGCTGCCAGATATAGAGTGTAATGAGAAATATACCGGTACGATCTAACAAATATTTAGTGCCTGTAAGCCAATGTTGCAGCACAATTGCAATACAGCAAAATGCAAGCAAGAGATACGATATGATGCCATGCATATTTACCGGTTTCCTCTCTTTTTTGAAAAATGTATAAGCCCAAAATATGCCTATGGTGATAAAACTTCCTACTATAACGTAAGCTATAATTTTAACCAGCGCCTGGTTGGGTGGGGCTGCATAAATACTCATTTTTACAAGGGAGATTACCGTATCCTGGAAGAACCCGGTATCGCCACCATAAAAAAATTGGTTTTGCTTCACGAGTTTATATAGCGGCCATGTTATTAATGCAAGCAATACGAGTGTGCAAATGAGAACAGGTTTTATCTTCTGTAGGCTTAATTTAGGTTTGGGGGCTGTGCTCCTGAGATAAGGCTCTATCAATATGACAAGGCACAAGGAAAAGTAGAAATTTAACAATGTGAAGTTACTATATACTGCTAGGCCTGCACATGCCAGGCTTAAGTATTGGAGCCTTGTATGTTGAATCTGTATATAACGGTATATATAGTACATGCTCATAAGCATAAAAGCGGTGGCTAATCCATATCCACGACTTAGTCCCCAAAACTCAAAAGCAAATGGGTTAAGGTTCAATAACATGAATATAGATACCCGCCAGAAGATGTTCCTGAAAGCATCTTTACACAGTAACCATGAGAAAATAAGAAAGGCCAGTTGAGCAATTAAATTATCAAACCTGAGGAAAAATGTATTATCAATGAATGTTTCTACAAAGAACTTTCTCAATATCGAATTCAGGATATGAACATTGGCTGTGACAAGGTGCATGTTAATAAACTCCCTGTAAGAAGCTTTATAATGACTGGTTGCCTCGTCATATGTAAGAGGAACATTCAGCATCCTGATAATATTACAGGTTATTAAAAATGCTGAAAAGCACCAAAAAAATATACGCGATAGCCTAATGCTGTTGCTTGATGATTTCAAATCCTGTATTATGAAGCTTTCTGTTAAAAATATAGTTGTTTAACGACTATTTATATTTTTCCAGTTCTACTTCCTCCTTACAAAAGAAATATTCTCTGACATCGTTAGAGGCTACTATTACAAGGCGGTCACTACTATATGCTGCCACCCAGTCCCTGTACTGTTCCACACCTTTTTGGTCCAGGTTAGTACAGGGTTCATCCAATAATAATATAGGGGTGTCGGAAAATATAGCCTGCGCTAGTTTTACCCGCTGTTTCATGCCAGATGAGTAATCGCTGATCGGTTTATCCGCCGCTTCTGTAAGGCCGGTTAGTGAAATGATCTGTTCTGTATCCAAACCTGCCAGTGGTCGCTTAAAAGAAAAGTGGAAGCCCAAAAATTCACGTAAGGTCAGTTCTTCCACGATTTCCATACCGGGTGCACAAAAACTTATGTGCGGAAATATTTCACTGTGTGCTGCGGTCTGCCCGTTTACTTCGTACAGTACTTTGCCAAGCGATGGTGGCTGCATGCCCGCTATTATGCGCAGCAAGGTCGATTTGCCGCTACCATTCGCACCAAGCAAAGCATACGCCCCGGGACCTGTAAACGAATAATGAATGTCTTTAAATATCCAGTAACGCTGAAAACGCTTGCTTATATGTTCAAGGGATATCTTCATGCTGCGTTTTCACGGCATATTCATCTTTTATCTTTCTTCACGATCTGTGCTACAAGCTCAGCTTCCGTTACCAGCTTATTGCCCACATAAACAGTGCCGCGCATTTCGCATATGCCACGGCGTATCGGATTAATGAGTTCAAGCTTTAATATCAGCGTATCGCCGGGCAATACCCTTTGTTTAAAGCGTACTTTATCTATTTTTATGAAATAGGTATCATAATTCTCCGGGTCGGTATAGTTATTCAGGGCTAAAATACCACCCGTTTGTGCCAGTGCTTCTATTTGCAGTACACCGGGCATGACGGGGTTCCCCGGGAAATGTCCCTGGAAAAAATGCTCATTGAATGTGGCATTTTTGATACCAACCACATGGGTATCGCTCAGTTCAATGATCTTGTCCACCAGCAAAAAGGGAAATTTATGCGGCAATGCACGCTCTATTTGTGCGATGTCGTAAATAGCTGGTTGGTTCGGATCATAATGTGGTATGTCGGAAAGATGCTTGTTCTTTTTGATATATTGTTTGATCTTTTTGGCAAATTCAACATTTGAAGCATGGCCCGGCCTGCTTGCTATGATATGGGCCTTTATAGAGTGGCCAACGAGTGCCAGGTCTCCAATAACATCCAGTAGCTTGTGTCTTGCAGGCTCATTAGGGAAATGGAGCTGCACATTGTTCAGTATCCCCTCCTGTTTCACCTCAATATTTTGGTGGTTAAATATTTTGGAAAGCCTTTCAAGCTCGCCCTGCTCCAGCACTTTATCCACTACTACAATAGCATTATCCAGGTCGCCTCCCTTTATCAGGTTGTTTTCCAGCAGGTATTCCACCTCGTGCAAAAAACAAAATGTACGGCATGGGGCCACCTCGTCCTTAAACTCGGCGATGTGTTTTAAAGTAGCATGCTGCGTCCCCAATATCGGCGAGTTAAAGTCGATAAGCGTCGTTATCTGGTATTCATTAGAGGGCACCGCCAGCATATCCACATTTTTCACCGGATCGAAATAGTGTATGTTGCTATCGATAGCGTAAACAACGCGCTTGGCGTCCTGCTCCTGCAGGCCAACACTTTCTATGGCTTCTATGAACTGTTTTGAGCTGCCGTCAAGTATAGGCAGTTCAGCCTTATCAAGCTCTATTAGCACATTGTCTATACCCATGCCTACGCATGCGGCCAGTACATGTTCTATGGTATTTATCCGGGCACCGCCATGTTCCAGGGTCGTTCCGCGCGATGTGTCCACCACATAATCCACGTCTGCTTTAACTATTGGCTGTTCAGGCAGGTCAATACGCCTGAACCTGATGCCAAAACCCGGGTTTGCCGGTTTCATGGTCATGGTTACCCTTTCCCCCGTATGCAGGCCTACGCCATGCAGGGTTACAGGGTTCATTAACGTTTGCTGAAATTGCCCGGATGTTGAATGCTGCACCTTGTCTTTATTTTTTTGAAGCACTTCTTTTTGTAATACTGTTGCTAAACTCACGCTAAAATGCTGTGTTTTTGTTATTCATTGCTTCCATGAGCTCCTGCATCATTTCTTCAAGTTTTTGCAGGCGATGATGTATTTCAGGCAAATTTCTAAAAATTGCCTGACTTTTTAGCGAACTTTTATAATCGTATGCCGGAGAGCCTGTTAAGGCCGCATTAGGACTGTTTACCGATTTTGATACCCCGCTTTGCGCATTGATGCGGGTTCCGTCTGCCAAATGAATATGGCCCACAATGCCTGCCTGCCCGCCGATGATACAGTTACGGCCCACCTTTGTACTGCCCGAAATGCCTGCCTGTGCCGCGATAGCGGTGTTTTCCCCTACTTCTACATTATGAGCTACTTGTATCAGGTTATCCAGTTTCGCACCCTTCCTGATGATCGTAGAGCCCATAGTGGCCCGGTCAATAGTACAGTTGGCCCCAACTTCCACATTGTCTTCAATGATCACATTGCCTATCTGTGGTATCTTTTTGTAAGTGCCATCTTGCTGGGGGGCAAAGCCAAAGCCATCACTGCCTATTACCGTGCCGGAATGTATGGTCACATTGCAGCCTATTACACAATCATGATATATGCATACACCGGGGTGTATTATAGAGCCAGCCTTAATAGTAACATTATCGCCAATATAACAACCGGGATGTATCATCGTATGTTCACCAATGCGAGCATTGTCTCCGATGTAGCTGAAGGCACCAATGTATATATCCTCTCCGAGTTGTGCAGATTTTGAGATGTGGGCCGATGCTTCTATGCCGCTTTTACCCGACATAGAGGCTTTGATCTCGTTATATTTTTCAAGCAAAAGGGCAAATCCGCTATATGCATCTGCAACACGTACCAGGGTGGGGCTTATCGGCCCTTTAGCCTCAAAACCATTACTCACGATAACAATAGATGCTTGTGTGCTATATATGTAGTCTTCGTATTTAGGATTTGCCAGGAAGCACAATGCGCCCTCGGTAGCTTCTTCTATTTTAGCCAGGTTATTAACCACCGTTTCGGGGTTGCCTTCTACTTTGCCATTAATTAAACTGGCTATCTGAGCTGCCGTGAATTGCATGAAAATATTTGAGTTGCTTTTATATTGATTGCTGCGTAAGAATATAAAACTGTTTAATTCCCGCAAATATTATGCCCGGAAATAACAAAGGTACTTCTTATGTACGGGTCGGGCAAGCGCCTGGTTGACCACAGGGTTATCAATTTCTGAAATATCTTTTATTTCACCATTTTTCATAGCTATCTGTATCCGTTCATCTTCGGCATTATACGTACTGTTAGAGGTGATACCGGCAGACACAAAATAGCGTATATCAGCAGGGGCCAGCCCTAATTGGTCCTTTACCTCTTTTTCTTTCTCTGCTATCATATCGTCTATGTCATCAGTGCTTAAGATAACTTTGTATAAATTCCTGTTTATCAACATTTTGCATAGTAGCGATAGCGTTCTGTCCTTATGCTCTTGCCATACCTTTATAGAAGTAAAAATATCATTGTCATCCAGTCGGCAAAAATGCTCAAGATGTTTCGGGTCTTGGGCAAATTCATTTGCTGGAATATGATTGTATAGAAAATATTTCAATGCTGGTGTTGCAAATAATTCATCACCCTTTTGCGCAAGTTCCTTAGCCCGGGTCAGGATGTTAAGCAATAATTCTTCGGCACCTAACACCGTTTTATGCAGGTATACCTGCCAGTACATCAGCCTGCGTGCAATGATGAATTTTTCAACAGAGTGTACGCCTTTCTCTTCTACCATCAATTCTCCGTTCCTTACCGTAAGCATTTGCAATATCCTGTCGTAGCCTATAACGCCTTCTGATACCCCGGTATAAAAGCTGTCACGGTTCAGGTAATCCATCCTGTCCACATCGAGCTGGCTGGATACTAATTGGTGCAGGTAACGGCGGGGATAAGAATGGTTGAAGATGCTCATAGCTCCCGATAGCAGGCCGCCGAGGTCATCATTGAGCCGTTTCATTATAAGATGGGAAATAGTTTCATGTGATATGCCTTCTACCAGCGAATGCTCCAATGCATGCGAAAAAGGGCCATGCCCAATGTCATGCAGTAATATAGCTATGCGCGCTGCAAGGTGGTCTTCATCAGTAAAGGGTATGCCTTTGATCTTTAGCTCATCAAGTGCCTTTTCCATAAGGTGACAGGCACCAAGTGAATGATGAAAGCGGGTATGTACTGCACCGGGGTATACCAGGTGGGCCATGCCCATTTGTTTGATATTACGCAGGCGCTGGAACCATGGATGATCAATGATTTCCATTATTTCGGGCTCAGGGAACCGCAAAAAACCATATACGGGATCATTGATGATCTTACCTTTTGCTTTCATTAGTCTGCTGCCTTGGTCAGTTTGTTTACCAGTCGCCATTTGGCTGTACCGGTTCCTGCGGGTCATCTGTATCATCTGCAGGGTGATATCCGTTTCCGTAGGTGCCCACCCGTGATTCGCTGGTAGGATCAAAAGAATTACAATCGTTAAAGCCTTCAGGTTCTTTAAACCGGATATTCGGGTCTATGCCTAGAGAAGGGTCGGCATAGCACTTTTTGATGAATATGGCCCAGATAGGCAGAGCAGCTGCAGAGCCTTGACCAAGACGCTCGCTGGCAAAGCGGAATACACGGTCATCACAGCCTACCCAGGCTCCTGCCAGCAATTGCGGGGTGTAGCCAATGAACCATGCGTCGGCCTGGCTGTTTGTAGTACCGGTCTTACCGGCCACATCGGCCTGCACATTATACATAAAGCGCATACGGCGACCAGTACCGTGATCTATTACGCCGCGCATCATATTCACCATTTTAAAGGCCGTATTGGCATTAATGATCTCTTTTTGCACAGGGGTAAAGTTACGGAGCAGCATACCGTTCTTATCTTCTATCCGGGTAATGAACATGGGCTGCGAATTAATACCCTCATTAGGGAACATACTGTAAGCGCCTACCATTTCAAACAGCGAGATGTCGGAACTGCCCAATGCTGATGAAGGAAACTTCTCTACCGTACTGTTGATACCGCACTTATGCACAAAATCGACAAAAGCATTAACACCCACTTGTTTGAGTATATATAATGCCGCATTATTGACAGATAATGCAAGGGCTGTTTTCATCGGTAATTCCTCGTATTTGGAACCACCGGCATCATAAGGTTTTTTCATTTCAGGAAATTCCTGTGGCATTGTAGAAACCGTGCCGCATGGTGAAAATCCATTATCTATGGCAAGGCAGTAAAGAAGTGGCTTTATGGTAGAGCCCACCTGCCTTTTGGTATGTTCATTCACATGGTCGAACTGGAAGTACGTATGGTCAATACCTCCAACCCATGCCTTTACATTCCCGTTGTGCGGATCCATGACCAGGAAGCCCGATTGCAGGAATAACTTCATGTATTTTATAGAATCGATAGGGCTCATTACAGTATCCTTGTAGTGATTTTTGTTCCAGGCGAATACCTTCATTTTCACTGGTTTTCGCATTTCAGTCATGATGTCTGCTTCCTTCATTCCCTGCTCCTTCATCGATTGGTACCGTTCGCAGTCTTTGATGCCCCGCTTCAATACGTTTTGTATCTCTTTATTCTTGTCCCATACCGAACCATCATTGTAGCCCCTTTGGGATAGGAACAGCTTTTCCAGCGAGGCCATATGTTCTTCCACAGCAGCTTCGGCATAGCGTTGCATACGCACATCTATAGTGGTATATATTTTCAAACCATCTTTAAAAATGTTGTATTTGGTGCCATCAGGTTTCTTTATGGTACTGCATATGCTATCTACCTGTTGTTCAAGCACCTGCCTGAAGTAAGGAGCGAGGCCCACATGATAGTCGAGTTTATGATAATCAAGTGCAATGGGTTTTTTCATCAGGTCTTCAGCCTGTTGTGCTGAAATGTACCCGTGGTCTTCCATATTCGATATCACTACATTGCGCCGTTTCAGTGCATTATTAGGGTTCCTGCGTGGGTTGTACAGGGTATTGCCCTTAAGCATACCCACGAGCATCGCAGCTTCATCAACGGAAACCTTATCAGGTGTTTTGTTATAAAAAGTAAGCGAGGCATTACGTATGCCATAAACGTTATCACCAAAGGGTACGGTGTTCAGGTACAGGGTAATGATTTCGTTCTTTGTAAGGTTCCGTTCCAGTTTTACGGCCATTACCCATTCCTTGAGCTTTATGAAGGGTAGCGTAAACACATTTTCGTTCTTACGGGGGAAGAGGTTTTTTGCCAATTGCTGCGTGATGGTAGATGAACCACGCCTTTTACCAGTAAGTACATAAAAAGGTATGGCAGCTGTAGCTACAGGGTCTATTCCCGAGTGTTCGTAAAAGCGGGCATCTTCAGTGGCCAGTAAAGCGTGGAAGACATTTTCCGATATCTCCTGGTATTTGCTGGTCGATCTGTCCTGCACATAATAGCGTCCTATGAGCGTTCCATCTGCTGCATAAACATCAGACGATAATGCACTGCTTGGGTTTTCAAGTTCATCCATTGAAGGCATATAACCCAGCAAGCCAAGGTTTATCAGCAAGATCAGTAAATTAAAGAGAATAACACCTGCCCAGAATACTCTCCATAAAATGCGCACAGAACGTTTCATTATTGTTATTGCTCTTTATTTATGCTGCAAAGCTATAAAAATTAACAAGCCGGGTAAAGACATGCCGGGCATATGTATAAGTTTTAACAGCTTAAGCGTGTTTTTATACTGATCATATTACTCTTTGTCATGCCTGTTCATCATCTTCAGGCATTACGAAAAAACGGCAACTACCCATGAAATGGGAGTAGCGAAAATTTTGAAAAGTAAAAGTAGGAAAAATCAGGATGCTTTGGGGGGCCTTGTTTTAAGGGTGTGCTTTACCAGTTCCTCAAAAGTCATATTCACTACGAGCTTTTCTTCGTACTTGTTAGGTCTTTTCTTCTTGCTCTTTTTCCTTTCCGGTTTCATGGGCGTATTTTCAAGGTCAAATTTACAAAATATAAAGAACTTCTCTTTATATTGGGGTAATTTTATAGCCCCGGATTTTAGTTAAAATCCGGTTTGAAGATATGATAAGTTAGTTCGTATTGTATCATTAGTTGCCGTTCTAAATCTCCAAATTTAAACCCCAATGCAACGAATGACTATGATGCGCCTGGTAAGGGCGTAGCTGTGTCTTTTGCATTGGGAGGCTTTGGAGAGCCTTGAACGGTGAAAGAATTTCAGTTACGCTCATTTTTTTTAATAACCAATAATGTTCAAAATCTCCAATCATGAAACATTTGCTTACTACACTGGCCTTTGTGCTGGTGCTGTCTTTGTCTGCCTGCAGCTCTTATATCCAGGTCCTTCACCCCAAGCCGGTTAGCTCCGGCATCCGTGTTGATCACAGCCTGTATGTCTTTGAAAATGATTCTTTAATGATCGTGTACCTGTTTTGGGACCAGAAGGGTACTATGTCGTTCCTGATCAGGAATAAACTGGATATTCCTCTTTATATCGACTGGAAAAAATCTTCTGAGATCTTAGATAGCCGGGTGATATCGTATTACTCAGAGCAAAGCGTTAGCAGCTACAGGGCCATTGATGCGTCCTATGACGATGCTTTGGGCAGTCTTGGGTTTGCTGCCGGCTCAGCTGTCACCACAAAGCTGGAACGGGTTACTTTCCTGCCGCCTCATGCTCATATCGAGCGCCGGTTCTATAGGCTCACTGATTACGATTATACCAGGTTAAAGGATGTGCAGCCCTATACAGAGAAGGTAAATGGCTTAACCACAGAACGGGTGTTGTTGGGTAGCCCGGTGCTATCGTTCAGGAATTTTATTACTTATTCTACTACGGAGAGTTTTGCCAGTGAGCAGCATATCAGCAATGATTTCGCTGTCCGGGATATCTCCATGGTCAAAAACAGCGATTTCCTGCGTTATGACAAGCACCAGGGGCGCCTTGTGTCCACGATGTACGATCAGTGTTCCTTTTACCTGAAACCGACGCCTAAGGGGACTATTTACAGGTAAAACATAAAGAGCTTATCTTTATGTGGTAAAGCCATTGTATGGACGAAAAGATATTTATTGGGTTAATTACCTACTACCGTAGTATTCAGGATGCTCGATATTTCAATGAGGATTCTTTAAAGGAATTATCTGATAAAGCGGAAGTGTTATTGTCGAAGTTTGAACCTCTTTGCCAAGGATATCAAATGCACATTAATAATATTAAAACAGCGATAGAAAATCTTAGATCGGCCAGATACTATAGAGGGGATAAAAGAAAATCAGCAGCGTTTAACGATGGTAAAATTGAAATAACATTTAGTATGGATCGGCTAATTTCTGCCGTTAGAGAGCAACTTGATTAATATCGTGTTTTCAAACAGGAATTTTATTTGATCTTCTGTATTAACGACAATGCCTGAATTAACCACTTTTAAATCGCCATCCTCTGCGTCTGAAGTTATGTGAGCTGAAAAAATATTTTCGTTTTTTAGTGAGCTGATATATAAAACACGATCACTCTTTTTAATACTATAGCCACCTTCTCCATTGGGGCCTATTGGTGTAAATCCCAAATCAATGACATAAGAACTATAGAAGTCTTTTAAACTTACTTTATTTTTTATGGCCGCTTGAATTTCAGGCATACTGTAAAGGTAGTAATTTTAGCTAATCAAAACTTTGTATGTCAGACGCGCATTACCACATCGTCGTATAGCATCTTCAAACCGTTCGACCACTGTAAGCGATAATGTATTGAAGCGGTAGGCAAATTCATCACAGTACCGCTGCAGATGCTTCCTGCTTACGTAATGATAGATCCCAATAATGCCCCGTTTTAAAATGGACCAGACATTCTCAATGCCATTAGTGGAAAAGCCCTCTTTACTCCGGTACCGTTTGGCACTGTGCCGTACAATAAAGTGCATATAGGATTCCCCCAATGTTCTATAGGAATACAGATCGTCGCTTATTATGATGCTTCGCAACTCAATGTTCCTGTTGATCACCCCCCGCAGCTCGTCATAGCTGGTGTCCTTTACAGCGAATAACCGCACCTTCCCATAGTTTAACAGCCCCATTACAGGCGTTTTGTCCACACGGGAGGGCTCACGCCCTACATACTTAACTTTCTTGTCGTAATGGCGGTTTTTGTTCTTTCCGCCCACGAATGTTTCATCGATCTGCGTGATACCCGTTAGCTTTTCCTCATGGTCCTCTTTGAAGCTGGCCCGGATCCTGTGCAGGATGAACCAGGCAGTATTTTGAGTAACCCCTAAGTCCCTGGCCAGCTGTAGGGAACTGATCCCCTTCTTATGGTTGGCGATCAGGTATTCAGCCAATAGCCATGTTCTCAGGCTAACCTTGGAGCACTCGTATATGGTACCGGTGATCACCGTATATTTCTTGCCACAAGCCTTGCAGAGAAAGTCTTTATAATCTTTTAAGGCCGGATTCTTAAACCTGGTAGTGGTCCTATAATGATGCTCAGAGCCGCAATGGGGGCAAAGAGGCTTGCCATCCCACCTCATTTGCTCCAAATATTGGGCGCAAACAAGTTCATTATGAAAGTATTCCTGTAAGTCCAGTAAACTCTTTGCTTTCACATGGTGAGGTTAATGCATCAAATTTATATTCTATCCCAACAGCTATATAATTTTGTGGAAAACTTTACCTTTTGATCCTACTCCCATTTCATGGGTAGTTGCCGAAAAAACTTATTGTACGTAGTGGGTTCAGGAAGCCGGCAAAACGGGTCTTAAAGGCAATGTTCTTTTTTGACTGCCCCAGGAATGACCGCAAAAATTTATTTACCTGCGTGGCCTCATTGTCTGTCAGGGCTTGTTTTGAATATTTTTGTTTTAAATATATGTTCATAAATGTTGTAAATGTTGTTCCCAATCTTGGGTCAACTACCTGTTGAGCAAATTGCATGGGCGTAAGTTCAGCTTTGAATATACCGCATTGATGCAGGTAAAAGCTGGCACAGCGATATGCCCAGTAAGCTTTGGCGCCTGCTGTTTTGGATGCATTATGCCGGGCTTTATAATACCACATTACCATATTGGGCAGCAGCATAAATAGCAGGAAGAGTACAGCCACAATACCTATAGCTGCCCATAATATAGCTTTCACCGGCAGCGGTTTTTCCCGCTGGGTCGTTTGCTGCTTATCTTTGGGCTTTTCCGTGTCTTTCCGCTTCAGGTACACTTCATCTATAGGGGTAGGATTGGGGAAGCGTTTTATGATATCAGCACCGCTTTCATTATTCCGGGCTTCCATTTTTTTCATCGCATCGGCATATGATACTGCAGTAGCCTCTTCCCCGGCCTTTATGCTGGCAAGCGGTACCGCTATACTGTCGCGCTGCACCGTGGCTATTTTCATATCCATGGTTACAGCTATCGGTGTTGCCAGTTTATAGTCCCGGTCATGAAATACCATATGCCGCACCTTCATTACCATTAACTTCTTTGCAGTATCTACATTGTCGATCACACCATCTGCTGCAAGCCAGGCTTTAGGAGGTTGCATAGGTGGGGTGCCATCGGGCTTAGGTGCTTCACGGGCATCGGCGTTCCCTACTGTCGTATCGAAGTCGAGCCAGCCAAAACCGGGGAAGTATACCTGTACCCATGCATGGGCCTGGTCGGCATAATACCAGTACCAGCCCTTATTCTTATTTCCGCTACGGTCCACAGTTAAAAAACCTACTGCAATGCGTGAGGGGATACCAAGCGAACGTAGCATGAATAAAGTGGCACCGGCATAATAGGCACAATATCCTTTATGATTTTCAAAAAGGAAATACATAAGCTTGGATGCACTGGGTATATCAGGTACACCGGGATTATCGGTGTATTTATATAATGCCTCACCGTTCTCATCTTTTGACAGGAAATAATCCCGTATGGCCAGAACTTTGTCCACAGGCTTATCCGCCTTTGCAGTCACTTTATGGGCCAGGTCCGATATGGCCTTGAATTTGGCATCGGAAGGCATATAAGTATAATACTGCATGAACTTCTTATCAGTCCCCTCATATCCCGGTGCGGTTCTGAGTACCTCGAAGCGCTGCGCCTGGAATTTTTTCAATTGCGGGTCCTGTGCATTATATACAAAATAGGCACTGTTCAGTTCAGAGACATAGCTTCTTGCCCTGAATGCGGTCTTAAATTCCTCCCTGAAATCTTTTTCTACCGTTATGGGCTGCACAAAGTATCCCACGTTGGGCGCCAGGTAAGTATTAGGACTTAGCTTTTGAGTATAGACTTCTATATCTACATTTTTTCGCAGCCTGTTCGATAGGCTGTTCTTTATGACGCTTGAATCTGTTTTAGTGGAGAATAAAGGGATACTTGCAGGATCGGGTTCAAAGAGATCATTGTAGGGTATGGCAGAATCACGTTCAAAGGTCTCGGTAAGCGTATCGAATTTAGTATAGTAAAATGCAGTAAGGTACAAGGGATTGGGTACATCTGAATTTGGGAAATAGTTATCAATATGTGCGCAAAAAAGCAGCTCGTTGCTCCGGCCCAGGCTGCTCCGTAGCCGGGCATAATCTTCCAGGTCAAAGGTGCCGTCCTTATTCTTTTTCAGCATACTGTTTTTACCCTCTTTACCGCCGCCGCCGTAGTTGGCTACGGTATCCTTTATTTCACCCCGCATCAGGTAAACTATACCGCCTAGTATAAAGACTGCCAGCAAACCAAAGACAATAATGCGCCTGCTGAGAAACCACCAGAATTTCTGGGACTTGTCTTTATAATTATAGATCTGCTCTGATGTGAAAATGATATACACAGAGTAGAGCAGGGCAGGACTAAAGGTGCCCAGCAGGTTATTTACCGTATCGGTGTTTGCTTTAGCGATCAGGTATATACAGGAGCACAGCAGTACTGCCGATATAAAAACGGCCCAATACCTGAGCCGGGTAAAGCCCCATCCTAATAGCCAGCCGGTGATGAACAGGATAGAAAAGGTTCTGAACTGTACCGAGATAAAGAAAGCATCAAATTCGCCTCCCGGCAGGGAATCCAATCCTTTGTATACGAGATACAATACAAACAGTAATGCTGCAAAGACAGGCAGGAACCTGAAGCGTAGCGAATAGATGATCGCACTCGCTGCCATGCCTGCTGTAACAAAAAGGCTTAGTTCTACGGTCATATTCGCCTGTGCCGGCAGAAAAGAGAATAAACCCGTATGCAGGTCGCCAATAATCCCAAAATAGTCATGGGCATTCCATAGCAGGAAGTAGCAGACAAGTGCCGTGGGTAATATCAGGAATATAAGCCTTGCTAATAATTCATTTATGGGTGTAGCGCGTTGTATATTCATATAAGGTAGGGGCCCTGCGGTGCCCCGCTATGCTTATCAAATGTAATCATTTCAGCTTTTATAAAGATTCCGGCACGGGGGATAATCCCTAAAATCTTTCTTAAAAATTTTTCATGCAAGCTCATTTATTCAATAAGTTTCTGCATATGATTTGAAAAGCTTCTATGTTACCTTTTCCGGTATTTTTTATTAAGAAAATCTTAACTTACGCACGTTTAAAAATATTTTCAAATGATCACAACAAAAGAACAAAATCCGGTAAAGCTGGAGACGGCGGGACTGGATGAAAAAATCAAGAACATGTTACAGCAGTTAAAGGTAGTGACAGTTATCGGTTCAGGTACCATGGGTAATGGTATTTGCCATGTATTCGCACAAAGCGGGTTTGAAGTGCACATGATGGATATTAAACAAGCTGCACTTGACAAGGCTTTAGCTACCATTGGCAAGAATATGGATCGCCAGGTGGCGAAAAATGTGCTTACCGAAGAGACAAAGCAGGCAGCACTGGCCCGCATTACTACACATACTGATCTTGCGGAGGCTGTAAAGGACGCCGATATTGTTATTGAAGCTGCTACAGAGAATATCGATCTTAAAATTAAGATATTCCAGGACCTGGATAAGATGTGCCCTGCGCATACTATACTGGCCACCAATACCTCTTCTATTTCCATTACGCGTATTGGTTCCTACACGCAGCGTCCGGGGAAGGTTATCGGTATGCACTTTATGAATCCCGTACCCGTGATGAAACTCGTCGAGATCATTAATGGCTATGCTACAGAAAAAGAAGTCACCGATATTGTTTATCACCTTTCCGAATATATGGGTAAAGTGCCCTGTATTGTTAATGACTATCCCGGTTTCATTTCGAACCGCATCCTCATGCCGTTGATAAATGAAGCCATCCTCGCATTGCAGGAAGGTGTAGCCGGTGTTACTGAGATCGATACTATTATGAAACTCGGTATGGCACACCCGATGGGGCCACTGCAACTGGCCGATTTTATTGGGCTGGATACCTGTTATTCTATTATGAACGTGTTGCATATGGGCTTCGGCAATCAAAAATATGCCCCTGCTACATTACTGGCCAATATGGTACAGGCAGGATATCTCGGTGTTAAATCGGGGGAAGGTTTTTATAAATATACGCCCGGTAGCAAAGACATCTTTGTTAGTGAGCGTTTCCAAAATAAGAGCTGGAAGATATGAATTGAATAATCAAGTATAATATTAAGCCCCGGTATAACCGGGGCTTTTTTAATTAGATCCTTGTTCAGGCTGAATACTATTGTACAATAGTAACATCACCTTTATAATAATAGTTATGGCCTGCATCATCTTTAAACTGTATATAATAATAGAACAGGTCATTGTCCTGTATCGTACCACTAATATCGCCTTTCCAGCGTTCACTTAAGTTTTGGGTATGGAATACCAGGTTACCCCAGCGATTATATATCCTGAATTCAAAGCCATTTACCGGGCAGCTTATATATGGGCCGAAAAGGTCATTGCGTCCGTCGTTATTAGGACTGAATGCATCAGGTATATACACTATGCAATCACAGGCTCCGAATGCGACATCTACAGAAGCGGTTGCAGTACAACTTCCTTCTGTTACACGTACTACGTATTTACCATTCGATGTTGCCCGGAATGTCTTTCCGGTACTGCCATCCTGCCAGGAGTAACTTGCATTATCTATTCCCGCATCCAATATCAATTCATCCGACCCGCAAGGTGCTTTACCATTACCCAGGTCTATGACCAGCGTTTTCTCATGCACCTGTATCGTATCGCTTACTACGCACGGGCCTACGCTTATTTTCACATAATAATGTCCTGCTTTGGTTATCGTATAGGTACTGGCAGTGCTATTATCCTGCCAAAGGTAGGCTGCATCGTTATACACGGAACTTGCGTTCAACGATATCGCATCGCCGGCACACAGGAATGTATCATTACCGAGCGATACCTGCAGGCTATCTACAAGCCTTGTTTTAAATGTATCTATTTCTTCGGCACATGCTTTATGCATGTTCACCCAGCTTACTGAGTTTTGTGATATCGTATTAACCGGTGTACTGTTACCATTATTCCATAAATAGGTAAGGTACCCCGCGGGGGCGGTAAAGGTCACTTCTTTGCTAAAGCATACTGTTGTATCCAGGTATTTTATAGTTGTATCAGTAGCCATAGAATACACATGGAAGGTATCTACCAGCATCAGGCAGCCGCTTTGAGCATATACCCATTTGGTACCCGGGCCGTTAAAAGTATTGGACTGAAGTGGCACACCATCATTCCACAAATAATCGGTATAGCCTCCGGGTGCCGATAATATTATAGAGGCCGTAGACTCAAAGCATGTTGTAGAATCATTTGTACTTACAAATATAGAGTCCTGTGGGATATCAACAGCTGTAAAGTTCACAATGCCTGAATAGATATTGCAGCCATTTTGTGCAATTACCGTTTTTGTAGTTGTGGCAAAAAAGGTATCGGCTTGTTGTGTTATGCCATCACTCCATAAATAAGACAAATAGCCCGGCGGCGCAGCAACTACCCTTGGTATATAGGCCACACATAGGGTGGTGTCAATTGTAGCAAATGTAGTGTCATAGCCCTGGTGAACAATGAACGTATCAATCCTTAAGTCACAGTGTAATTGGGAAATTACCCATTTTGTACCCGGTTGTGTGAAAGTATCTGCTTGTTGCATAAATCCATCACTCCATAGATAATTTGTATAACCATTTGGTGCTGATAATATTGGAATGTTATTGATCAGGCATAGGGTAGTATCGGTAACTATAGTGGTAGTATCATTGGAGGCTGCAACAACTTTAAAGGTATCTGTGAATGTATGACAAAAATCCGTATGCCCTTTCACCCATTTTGTACCGGGTTGCCCTATCGTGTCTGTCTGCAGTAAGGTATTATCACTCCACTGATAAAAAGTATATCCTCCCGCTGCGGTTAATACCGGTATATTATTTGCAAAGCATAGAGCGGTATCAATCACATGTATGGAATTGACCACCGGCTCTGCGTGCAGTGTTACTGTGTCCAGGAGTAAACGGCATGTGCCGTAATCGTAACCATGCACCCATTTTGTTGTAGCAAAATAGAACGGGTCGGTCAGTGTAGTTTGATTGTCACTCCAGCGATAAGTCGTATAGCCCGGCACAGCTGATAATATTATGGGTACATTATTCACAAGGCATGCCGTAGTGTCAAATGATGCAATTGTTGTAATAACAGGTATCGTATCTACTTTTATAGTGTCCACCAGTATATCACAGGATGTATATGCTTCAACCCATTTGATCCCCGCTTTCCGGAAAGTATCGCTGGTTGCATTTGTTCCATCACTCCAGGCATAATGGGCATAACCAGCAGGTGCATACATGGTGATCGTATTGTCTAAGATACATACCGATGTATCTGTGACCATGGTATTGGTAACTACCGGCATCGGAAGGATGGTTATGGTATCGACCAGTATGTCGCAGCCTGAATAAGCGGTAACCCATTTTGTTCCGGGAGTATTGAATGTATCTACTGATAAAGTTGTTCCATCGCTCCATAAATAATTAGTGTATCCTGTTGGAGCCGATACAATAGGTATGTTATTATAAAAACATACAGTTGTATCCGTCGCTGCTGTGGCAACATTATTTAAAAATGAGCCCGTAACATGAAAAGTATCTACGAGCATATCGCAATTGTTATAACAGATCACCCATTTAGTTCCCGGGCCCGAAAAAGTATCTGTTGGCAGCGTGGTATTATCGCTCCACATGTAGCCGCTGTAACCGGCAGGTGCTGCAAGGGTCTGGGGGCCGGGGCCAAAACACAAAGTTGTATCCTGGTGTATAGACCCGCCTGTAGCGATACAACTTGGGATGAACGGGCTGCCAAGGTCGGTTTCAAATGCATTCCCTTTTGGATATGGACCGAATAAGATAGAATAGTTACAGGCAGGGCCTGCTATATTGGGTTGGTCGATAACGCAGAGATATGAATAGGGTATGGTCAGGTATATTTTTTGATCCGGCCCAATTCTCATTCCTCCCATCTTAGAACTTACTATAGTTATTTTTGAGGCTTGTATGATTGGTAAAAAAGGGTAAGTAAAGTCATATTGATATAATCCGCCTGCGCCGGCATTATTCCCGGTGTATAACTTGCTCCCATCAGGTGAAAAACTTGCACCGTAAAAGCTCACCCCTGTATCCAAAAGCTGGGCATTGGCAACAAGCCCGGTAATATTGTTGAAGGAATGTAATTCAACCGTTTTGTTGTTATAATTTGCTAATACTACTCTTGAATAATCCGGTGAGAATTTCATTTCTCCAACTTTATACGCATCCGCTGTATTATAGAATCCGGAATTTGAGATTACAGGGGCTGATATACCTGTTTGATCTATTTTAAATGCATGGAATTCGTTACTGGATTTTGCATGTACTAATAACCATTTCCGGTTAAAACCATTGGCTATCTGCATTTTTTCTGATACTAAGCTATCTAGCAGGATGTTTTTTTGCCCGGTTACGACAGCACCTAATCCAAAATTCAAAGTCATATCTACTATCGAGTAATATAGCTTACCTGCTGTAGAAATGTGAAAAAGATAATACAGGTCTGGGTTTGTGAATGATTGTATAATTGCGGATCCCTGTGTAATAAGTGTTCCGCCATTCAATGAATTTCCATTAGGCATTACCACGTTGTTCCTGTCCCATACTGTTGTTCCGCTACTATAGAATAACAAGTTGCCTGTAGCGTTGCATACAGCTGAATTGCCCCTTTGTGAAAATATAGCAGTTGGATATAAGGTTGGAGGCCCCGGAATATTAAAGTTAAGTCCCTGGTGCTCTCCAAAGCACCAGATGTTATTTTCTCCTTGTGCGCCGGCCCTGCTAAACGAAAATAAAAATGTAATGAGTAAAAGTATCGATATGGGTTTCATTTTAAGGCAGTTTAAGTGGTTGAGTAACTATTGGTTAAAAAGGGTATCACCCAAATTTATTAAATAAAAATATTAATTGCGCTAATTCTCAATACATATAAATTTACATACACTTTAATCAATTAAAATACTGAGATATGCATTATTTATTATGAAACATGAAGAACAAAGGTCTGCACTTCTTTGCGAACAGCCCTTTATTTATTTATAAACACCCGGATTATTGTACTATTGTCACAGCACCCTTATAATAGCAATTATGGCCTGCATCATCTTTAAACTGTATGTAATAATAGAGAAGCATAATAAAAAGCGTCCTTCAGGACGCTTTTTATAGTTATCATTTTTTTCTTGCAAATTAACGATGCCTGCGATGCCTTACCACCTTATGGTGCTCATGGCGCATATGGTGCCGGCGTACGCGTTCATGTGCATGCCTGCGGTGCATGCGGTGCCACCTGTGTGGCCCCTTTTGATATACATGCGGGCGGTGATGGCGCCCCGGCATGGCTGTAACTTTACTGTTTACTGTTTTTACTTTCTTCACCACGGCGGCATTGCTGCTGATACCCGAAAAAGTGAACAGGGCTAAGAACAGCATTAATATGATCCTTGTTTTCATAAACGCTTGTTGTTTTATTAAAGTTAGTGATTAATTGATACAATTGATTGCTTAATTCGGTGTTCTCCACATCTTATCCACGCCTGTAATAGCCCGTTCTCCAACTGCGTTTCTTATTGGTATTATATTCCCAGTGTGCCGGTACCCATACCATACGTGGCTGCTCGCGCAACATCTCGCGTTTGTTACGGTTGTTGTATGCATATTTGGTTTTGACCATCTTTACTTTTACCTGCTTCCTCATGGGCATTTGCTTGCTAACCTTTACTTTCATCCCCTTTGCCATGCTTTCATTGCTGGTACCCATAGCACAAAGTGCTACAAGCAGGGCCCCTACGATTATCTTGCTTTTCATAACTATTTGTTTTAGTTAAAGCATGTAAGTCAAAGGCAATGCCAAACTCAAAAAGTTGATTGTTAAAATAATGTTGCAGCTGCTTTTTATGCGCCAAGTTTATTGAGCACCTTTATCATGTCTATCCCTTTACCTAATACGGGTGAAAAGATATCGCCCTTTTTCTCCAGCCTTTTTAAGATGTTATTCATATTGAAGTCTGTGGGTGTCAATCCATGTTTTACCTCTTTCCAGTCGAGCGGAGTGGATACAGGGGCTCCTGCTTTTGGCCGCAGGCTATAAGCACATGCCAGGGTTTGTCCCGGCCTGTTTTGCAGGTAGTCGATATATATCTTGTCTTTGCCCCGTTTACTCAATGAGCGCTCAAGGCTGGTGAAATCCGGTAATTGCTCATGGCTGAGCATTGCAATGGTATGCGCAAAGTCTCTAGCCTGTGTATAATCATATTTAGCTCCCAATGGCACATATACATGCAGGCCAGTAGCTCCCGATGTCTTACAATAACATTTACAACCACCCTTATCCATTATTTCCTTTACCATTAGGGCCGTATCTACCACCTGGTCAAAACTGTTCTTCTCGGAAGGGTCGATATCGATCACGAGGTAATCAGGATGGTCCACCGATCCTGTACGCGAATTCCATGGGTTAAGCTCAATGCACCCAAGATTGGCTAAGTAGAGCAGGGTAGCCTTATTGTTGCACACTATGTAGTTGATCTCCTTATTCGAGCTTTCCGACCACATTTTGTAGGTATCCGCCCACTCAGGTGCAGCATCGCCCGCATCTTTATGAAAGAAGCCTTCATCACTTATACCGTTAGGGTTACGCCTTAGCGACTCTGGCCTGTCTTTTAAATATTTATTGATGTACCGGTACACTTTGCTGTAATAATCGATCATATCACCCTTGGTATATCCTGCTCCCGGCCAGTATATTTTGTCCAGGTGGGTTAATTGCACCTTATTGCCGCCAATAGTTTTTGTCTGGTCCATATGCTCGCTTTCGGAATGAACATTTGTTTGTGATCTTATATTTTGGGCTTCTGCACTCACTTCTGCAGTTTCTTTATCTATCCTCAGTCCCATGAATACAGGATGCCTTAGGTGCCCGCCCTGTGTTACTTCACTATACTTCACATTGCACACAAGTTCAGGCTGCAACCAGGTTACTTTTCCATTTACGGGTATTTTTTTATCAAAAGGCGATTCCCTGCTTTTGTATTCCTGCATAGTATCATAGACATATTTTAAGGCCTTTTGGTCGAACCCCGTTCCTGTATGTCCTATGTAAGTGAGCTTACCCTTTTTATACATGCCCAATACCAGGGCTCCAAAATATTTACGTGAGTTTCGGGGTTCCGTGTACCCTGCTATAATGGCCTCTTCGCTTTGTACCTGCTTTACCTTAAGCCATTCATCACTCCGGCTGTTCTCATGATAACTGCTTGCGGCCCTTTTGGCGATCATTCCTTCAAGCCCCCGTTGCTTCATCAATTTAAAGAATTCCTTGCCTTTGCCCTCAATATGATCGCAGAATATGATCACATCATTTTCCGGTAAAAGCTCTTTTAATAGCTTTTTACGTTCAAGAAGAGGCTTGTTTTCTATGCTTTTCCCGTTCACATAAAGGCAGTCGAAAACATAGTAAACCAGGGGCACATCATCGCGCTCCCCATATTGTTGTAATAACTGGAAGTTGGGCATGCCCTGTTCGTCAAGGGCCACGATCTCTCCGTCCAGTACCAGCTTCTTTTTTATTTTTCTTAGCGCCTCAAATACGGTGGGGTATTTATTGGCAAAGGATAATCCGTTTCTTGAATACAGTCTGGTTTTGGTGCCCTTAATATCTGCAATGGCCCGGTAACCATCCCACTTTATTTCAAATATCCACTTGGGGTCGTCAAAAGCTTTGTCATAAAGCTTGGCCATCATGGGCACTATAAAGTCTTTGAACTTTTTATCGGCATCTATGTGCAGACTTTTACCCGGCATTACTTTTTTTTTTATCGCTTTGGCAGCAGTCTTCCTGCCGGCATTGCGCATAGCGGTATATTCCAGCGAACTCTTTTTTGCGTAGTCCTCACTGTTATAATCCTCATCAGTAGCATACTTGTCGCGGTGCTTGATCAGCAGCCAGCTTTTTTCATCCTTTTTCAGTTTTACCAGTGCAAAATCTCCTTTCAGCTTCCTGCCTTTCATCCTGAATTTGATACTGCCTTTATGCAGGTCGGCGGCAAACTCTTTATCCGTTATGAGGTTACCGTCTTCATCTATTGGTTCATAAGTGCCGTGGTCCCATATATCTACATGGCCAGCCCCGTAATTGCCAGCCGGTATATCTCCTTCAAAGCCTGCATAGTCTATGGGGTGATCTTCTACCATCATGGCCAGCCTTTTATCCTTAGGGTTGAGCGATGGCCCCTTGGGCACGGCCCAACTCTTTAAGGTTCCAGCCAATTCCAGCCTGAAATCATAGTGCAGGTGCGAGGCATGGTGGCGCTGAACCACGAAGATCAGCTTGCCTGCTTTTTTACTGCCTTTACCTTCGGGCTCAGGAGTGTCTTTGAAGTTGCGTTTCTTTTTATAGGTGCTCAGGCTCATTACGATGCTTTTTTGTGGCTGCTTTTATTGTGCTCCAGGCTTTCCTTCAGTTGTGCCATCAGGTCTTTCGACTTGTTGCGCACGATCTTGAACTTAGGTTGGCTCACCTTCTTGCCTTTTGCTTTTTGTTTTATGAGTTTCATCAGTTCCGCATCATAAGTGTCCTTATACTTGCTGATGTCGAATTTCTTGGGTGTCAGTTGTTTAATAAGGCTTACAGCCATTTTAAGCTCGGCAGGCTTTATACTTACATGGGTCGATGGTATGTTCAGGTCGCTATATTCCCTTATCTCTTCGGGGAAGCGAAGCCGGAGCAATAAGAGCATATCCGTCTCCGCTTTCAGCATACAGAAGTTTTCTTTGGTCCTCATTACGTATCGGCCCAGTGCCACGCGGCCTGTTTCTTTCAGTGCTTCACGCAGCAATGCATAAGCGTGTTCACCCCCCTTGGCAGGTTCCAGGTAATAAGGAGTTTCATAATACATCGGGTGTATGATGGCCTCATTCACAAATTCTTCTATAGCGATCATTTTACTCTTTTCCGGGCTCGCTTTTTCAAAATCATCATCTTCCAGCACTACATATTTATCTTCTACCATGTAGCCCTTTACAATGTCTTTCCATGCCACCTCTTCACCGGTATCTTTATTGATACGGGCATAACGGATATTGGCATGGTCATGTTTATCCAGCATATGCAGGTCCAGCGTACTTTCTTCAGTAGCACTGAATATCCTGATGGGAATATTGACCAATCCAAAGCCTATTGCCCCTGACCATATTGCGCGCATAGTTATACTTTTTTCAATCAACACTAAAAAAGTATGCCCGTAGTTACACGGTTGGTCTAAACAATATTAAAATTAAAGATAATTAGGTGTAATATTGATAATGTGTACACGCTCAGGCAATGATCCTCATCATTTTATCTGTTTCCGGTACAGGTAATAGGCCAGCCCGCCGAATATGAAATTGGGTATCCAAACGGCCAGTAAGGGGTTTAGGCCGCCTTTGGTGGAGAAAGTAGTGGAAAATTGCATGAACATGATATACATGGCGCTGATAACTATTCCTATGGCCAGGTGCAGGCCGCTACCCCCGCGTATCTTCCTGCTGGCAATACATACACCTATTATACAAAGTATAAAACCCGCAAATGGTTGTGCTGTACGCCGGTCGCGCTCCACGTAGTAAAAATTGAGCGTTTCCCTGCCACGTAGTTTTTCCCGGGCTATGTATTTATTCAGGGCCGGTGTGGTCAGGGCCTCTTTTATCGCATCGTCTTCATCCAGGTCCTTGGGGGTAAAGGGGTATTGTTGTTTCATTTCCGGCACATTTTGCATGCTTTCATTTACCCCGTCCATTTTCCGGATGGTTACATCATATAGGGTCCATATTTTTTTCAGGCTGTCATAGCTTGCCCGTTCTGCCGATATTTTTTCTTTTAGCTGTGTGCCGTCTATTTTTTCAGCAGTAAAGTGCGATCCTGTGTTGGAGGTATAGTCATAGCGCTGCATGAATACATACAGGTCTTTCGATAGCCGCAGGTGCACATTCTGGTCCGATACTACTATGGCCGAGTGCACATACCTGTCTTCAAAGGCCAGGCGTTGCTTATTGGCTACCGGTACTACATAGTGATTGATCACGAGTGACAGCAGGCATAAAAAGCTCCCGCCGATAACATAAGGTCTTAAAAAGCGCTGAAATGATGTGCCCGATGCCAGGATGGCGATGATCTCAGACTTATATGCCATCTTGGAAGTAAAGAAGATCGTAGCGATGAAGATAAAGAGCGGAAAAAGCAGTGCAGATATATGCGGGATGAAATTTTTGTAATAATTCAGGACCGCCGTAAGGGGGGCCTTATGCGAAACAAAATCTTCCACCTTTTCTGAATAGTCTATCACGCAGGCTATGATAGCCAGCAGCATGATGGCAAAGAAGAATGTGCCAAGAAACTTTTTAACGATATACCAATCCAGTTTTTTCATTTCGTACTATAAAGATAATGCAGGGAATTCCTCCTTTAGGTATTTAGCTTGTTTTACATTCTTTGCTGCAGTACCGGTATCATTTCCTTTTTCCATTGCATATAGTCGCCTTTTACTATGTGCTCCCTGGCCTGCCGTACCAGGTGCAGGTAGAAGGCAAGGTTATGGATACTGGCTATTTGCATACCCAGTATCTCACCCGCTACGAACAGGTGCCGCAGGTAGGCTTTTGAATAATAGTTGCTGGTATGGCAGTCCAGCCCTTCATCTATCGGGCTGAAGTCGGTAGCCCATTTTTTGTTTTTAATATTTATGATGCCCTTGCTGGTAAAGAGCATTCCGTTTCTCCCGTTGCGGGTGGGCATCACGCAGTCAAACATATCTACTCCCAGCGCTATATTTTCCAGTATGTTCCAGGGGGTGCCCACACCCATCAGGTACCGGGGCTTTTCAGGTGGCAGGTATTGGCAGCATAGGGCGCACATTTCATACATCATCTCCTCGGGTTCGCCTACCGATAGTCCGCCTATGGCATTTCCCTCGCACTCCATTGCCGCTGCAAATTCGGCAGAGGCTTGTCTCAGGTCTTTAAAAGTACTGCCCTGTACTATGGGGAATAGCGTTTGCTCATAACCATATTTGGGCTCTGTCTCCGCCATTCTTTGCACGCATCTTGTGAGCCATCGGTGGGTCAGTTCCATCGATTTTTTTGCATAGCTGTAGTCCGATGGGTAAGGAGGGCACTCGTCAAATGCCATAATGATATCGGCGCCAATGCTGCGTTGTATGTCCATTACGCGCTCCGGTGTGAACAGGTGCTTCGATCCGTCTATATGCGATTGGAACATTGCCCCCTCTTCATTCAGCTTCCGGTTTGCAGCAAGCGAAAATACCTGGTAGCCACCGCTATCGGTCAGCAAAGGCCGGTCCCAGCCATTGAATTTATGTAAGCCGCCGGCCTGCTCCAGCACTTCGGTGCCCGGCCTCAGGTACAGGTGGTACGTATTGCCCAGTATGATCTGTGCTTTTATTTCCTTCTTTAGCTGCTCCTGCATCACGGCTTTCACATTGCCCAGTGTGCCTACGGGCATAAAGATGGGGGTCTCTATTTGCCCGTGGGCCGTGGTCACAAGGCCTGCTCTTGCCTGCGATAATTCGTCTTTTGCTAATAATTCAAAGGTCATTGCGTTATTTTGTGCAGGTGTTCGTTGCGCTTCTATTTTGGTCCTTTGTGCTCTGCATTACGTTACAATGCGGCTACGCACTATATTTTTTTACGCGCATCTTCACCATTCCCACACAGCCGGTAACAACTAAGAGCGCAGCCGATCCCGTATCGGTTATCATATGTGCAAAGAACGAGGCCCGCTGCCTGGAACAAAACCTGCCCGCTATTTTGGCGCAAAGATACACGAATGAGGCAGGGAAAACTATGTATGAGGTAATTGTTGTAAATGATGCCTCCACCGATGATACGGCAACGGTATTACAGGCTATGGAGCAGCGTTATGACAATTTATGGACTGTGCACGTAGAGGCAACTGCAGCACGGCCATTCAAAGGTAAAAAATACGCATTGGCACAAGGCGTCAAATACGCTGCTAATGCCACGGTCCTTTTTACAGATGCCGACTGTATACCGGCTGATGAGTATTGGTTGCAAAATATGGTTGCCCCAATGCGAGCCGGGAAGGAGATCGTGGTAGGATATGGCTGTTATGCAAAGACCGCAGGCCTGCTGAATGCTTTTACACGCTGGGAAACAATGCACAGCTTCCTGCAAGGGGCTACATATACCCTCGCAGGTCTGCCATATATGGCTGTTGGCCGCAATATGGCTTGTGCAAAGGATATCTTTATACAGGCGGCTGCTTCCGAAACCTGGAATGCTGTACCCTCGGGCGATGATGACCTACTGATGGCCATAGCGGCAACAGCCGGTAATACCGCAGTAGTTTATAACAGTCATAGTTATACCACTACCATTGCAAAAACATCATGGCAGGAATGGCTGCTGCAGAAGCAACGGCATATGTCCACGGGCAAATATTATAAAGGGAGAATTAAAACCTTGTTAGGGATATATGCAATATCACATGCATTCATATGGCTCTTGTTCTTCGTGCTCATTGCCCTGGGCAACTGGAATATCCCCCTTTGGCTCATGTCGCTGCGCTGCCTTTTATACTGGGCTATAATGGCCATTACATCCCGAAAGCTTAAAGAAGCTTTATTATTTTCTTTGCCTTTCTTCGACCTTGGCTGGATGCTGTATAACTTTGTGCTCTCACCCTATATCATATTTAAAAATAAAACACGGTGGACATAATCCTTAAATATTTCGATGATTTCAGCGAAAAGCAACTGGGACAATTGCAGCAACTGGAAGCATTATATAAAGAATGGAACGAAAAAATAAATGTCATTTCACGCAAGGATATTGATGCACTCTATGAGAAACATGTGCTGCATTCGTTGGCCATTGCAGCAATGTGCGGCTTCGATAAGGGTACGCAGGTGGTGGATATTGGTACGGGTGGTGGCTTCCCCGGCATTCCCCTAGCCATATACTTCCCGGAAGTGGAATTTCTATTGACCGACAGTATTGGTAAAAAGATCAAAGTGGTACAGGAAGTGGCTGCTGCGATCGGTTTGCAAAATGTTACAGCAGTGCACAGCAGGGTAGAGGAGATAAAAGGCCGTACTTTCGACTATGCGGTTTCCCGTGCTGTGGCCCCCCTTGCTGAGCTATGGAACTGGATAAATGCTGCCATCAGGAAAGGGCAAAAAAGCGATGAGTTTCCCAATGGCCTTATCTGCCTTAAGGGTGGAGATCTTACGAAAGAGATAAATGAGTCTGGTTTAAAAAAGGTAGTACAGGCATGGTCGGTACACGATATTTTTCCCGAACCTTTCTTTGAAGAGAAATTTCTCATCTATGTGCCTAAACTATAAGCGCAAAAACTTTATTTTTGCGCCCGGAATAGAATTAATAAATAAACACATTATAAATGGGTAGGATATTTGAAGTTCGTAAAGCCACCATGTTTGCCCGCTACGACCGTATGGCAAAACAGTTCAGCCGTATTGGTAAGGAGATAGCTATTGCTGTAAAGAAAGGTGGCCCCGATCCCACTACAAACCCCGCACTGCGCCGTGTTATACAGAATGGTAAGTCTGTGAACATGCCCAAAGACCGGATAGAGGCAGCGATCAAAAATGCATTGGGCAAAGACACCAGTAACTACGATGAGGTGATATATGAGGGCTATGCTCCCCATGGCATAGCTGTATTGGTAGTTACGGCCACCGATAACACTACACGCACGGTTGCCAATGTACGTTCGCACTTCAACAAGGGCGGTGGTACATTGGGTAATAGTGGTTCCGTAGGCTTCCTCTTCAAGCAGGTGGGTGTATTCAAATTAAAGCCTGAGGGCCTTAATATGGATGATATGGAACTGGAACTGATCGATGCCGGCCTGGAGGAAGTTGGCGAAGACAGCGAGGGTAATATCATCGTTCGTTCAGGCTTTAACGACTTTGGCAATATGCAGAAGGCGCTCGAAGAAAAAGGCATTACACCTATCTCTTCCGAAGTGGAATGGATACCGCTCAATACAGTTGAAATAAGCGAAGATCAGGCCGAAGACGTATTGAAGTTGATTGCCCGTGTCGAAGAAGATGATGACGTACAGCAGGTCTTCCACAATATGGCTTAAGAGCTTATTGCGTTGATAAAATATTGCCCGTGGTCTGTACCACGGGCTTTTATTATTTTATTAGCTCTTGCTGAACGTAGTTGAGGTCTTTACCGCTCAGCCTGATGATGTATATCCCTTTTGCCTGTGCCGAAAGGTCTATCTGGCTGCTGTTTGTGGCAAACATGCCATTCAAAATAGTGGTTCCCGTAATGCTGGTCACTATATAATGGATAAGGCTGTTATTGCCCGGTGCATATACCGATACCATGCCGGTGCTCGGGTTCGGGTGTAGCTCTATTCTATTATTATTCGTTATCGACGATGCACTTGCAGGATGGTAAGTAAGTGCACGATAGGCATTTATCCTGCCGTGGCCATAATACTGGTCCCAGCCCGGTGTATCTTCAGTTGGGTTGCCTACCATATCGTCTGCGGTAGCTTCTATTATTTGCTTGAGTTGGTCCGGGGTCCTGCTGTTGTCTTGTGCCAGCAGCAGGGCTACAAGGCCGGTCACATGGGGTGTGGCTTGCGATGTGCCGCCCCAGTAAGTGGTATAATTGTTATTGTTGGTATAGTTAAGCCCGTATATGTAATTGCCGGGTGCTACTACCGATATATTCGTTCCGTAATTGCTGCCGCCGCCCCAGAAAAAGGGGTTCACCCGGCAATCATGGGCATTGGTAGCGCCTACAGCTATCACATTATTACAGGCTCCGGGGTAAGATGGTGCATTACTATTGCCATTTCCCATGGCCACTACCACGGTCACATTATGGCTATGTGCATAGTCTATAGCGTCCTGCAATACGGTTGAGGCATTATTGCCACCCAGCGACATGTTGATCACTTTAGCGCCGTTATCTGTCGCATACGTTATGGCTTCCGCCCACCATGTGTAATAGCCCACGTCATTTGAGTTCAGCACTTTTAAAGCCATTATCTTGCAATGCCAGTCCATGCCGGCAAAGCCCACGTTGTTATTCCCGTTCTCACCTATAATGCTGGCCACATTTGTACCATGCCCGTAGTCATCGCTGGGGTCATTATCGTTATAGGCCATGTCCCAGCCTTTTACATCATCTATATAGCCATTCCCGTCATCGTCTATACCATTGCCGGGTATCTCGGCATAGTTCACCCATATGCGCCCTGCAAATTCGGGGTGATCCAGTTTGATGCCGCAATCGGTAACGGCAACGATCACATTGCTGTCGCCGGTCTCTATGTCCCAGGCTTCTTTCATTTTAATATCTGCTCCGGCAATTGCTGAATCCTGCCCGAATGTGCCATTATTATATAAAGACCACTGTGTTGAAAAATTGGGATCATTAGGTGTGGTGCTCGTACTTCCCTGTGCACTGCCTTTATAATCGGGCTCTGCATATTGCAGGCAGCCGGTACCATTATAGTCCTTTACCACTTGCAGCACATCAATGTCGGTACTGAACTCCAGTACATAGGTATAGGTAACCGTCGTACTTTTCCTGCCGGCATTTATCCTTCTTGCCGACACACAATGATATTTTTTGTTCAGTTCATCCACTACAGGGGAGGAGAACAGCGCCACTCCGTTCTTTACTGTATAGCGCGGTTTACAGGTGGTTTTGAATTTGATAACAATATGATTGCCGGCATAGCTTTGTGTTTCCTGCCCGCTCATCTTGAACGAAAAGAAACAAAGACAGGACAATAATGCTGTTCTGAGCAAATTTTTTATTCTCATAATATTTGGCTTTGTAATCACAAAATACATAATGTGCCGGGAAAGCTTGTTATTTTTTACCAAACACTTGCATTGTAATGAACTTTCCTGCTTTTGTCGTAGGTTTATCGCATGAGAGGGGCTAAGCCTTTACCGCTTATTATAGGTCGCAAACCATTGCTTGAAGCATTGGATCAGGGTACTGCTGTCGAAAAGATATTTTTATTGCGCACGGCTACCGGCGATGAGATAAACAAGATCAAAAAGATCGCCCGTGAACGCAATATTCCCATAAGCCAGGTGCCGGTTGAAAAGCTCAATAGTTTCACTAAAGCACAGCATCAGGGTGTGGTAGCATGGACCGGCCTCATCAATTATATTGATCTGCAAACAGCCATCACATATGTAGTTGATGAAGGGCAGGTGCCGTTATTCGTTTTGCTCGACGGGGTAACCGATGTTCGTAACGTGGGTGCCATTGCCCGTTCAGCATTATGTTGCGGTGCACAAGGCCTTATATTGCCCACATCCCAATCAGCATCGCTTACAGAGGAGGCCATAAAAACATCGGCAGGCGCCTTACATAAGATAATGCTCTGCCGCATTCCTTCGGTGCCGCAGGCGGTCGATATACTGCGTTTGAATGGTATACAGGTATTAGGTACGCAAATGAAGGGAAGCATACCCATATATGAAACGGACCTTAGCATACCTTCATGTATCGTAATGGGCGCTGAAGACACTGGCATCAGTAAAGATGTCATCAAACGTGCCGATCACCTGGTGCGCATTCCTATGGCAGCTTCCTTCGATTCGCTTAATGTTTCTGTGGCCACGGGTATGATATTGTACGAAGCCTTGCGCCAGAGGATTATGGCAACAAAATAATTTTTTTGAATTTTTACTTTCGAATTTTTACTTTTGCTCCTGCAACGGTTTCCTTAATTGTTAAGGAATGAAAAGGGAACCGGGTGAGAATCCCGGACATTACCCGATGCTGTAAGCTTCATAGAAAGCCTTTTGTATCCTCAATGCCACTGTTATCATGACGGGAAGGCCACAAAAGGTGAAGTAAGTCAGAAGACCTGCCAATGCAAAATTACTTATTGCTGCTTTCGGGAAAAAAAGCGCAGGTAGGATCAGGCTCGGCTTCCAGCTTTATGCTTCATTCATTATCTGTTTTATTTATCCGCGGCTGCATTTTGAAAATTGTTTTAAAAACCAATTTGACATATGCGTACACTGCTACTTGCTATTCTTGCTGTCGCCATGAGCATGACAGCCCGGGCCCAATATTATGTGGCCACTTTCGACACCCTCAGCCTGGCACAGGCCGATACCTATTATCTCAACTACACCATGCCCATGCAGGATGTGGGCTTTAACGATGGCGGGGCACATTTCCCCTGTATCTATGATACCTCATGGGGTGGTACCTGGGACCATGGCTTTGCATATTCCAACATGACCGATAGTATTACCAGCGGTTATGCAAACCAATATGCTGCCAAAACGGCTATCGGTTATAATAACTCATCAAATTATGCGGTTGCATGGTGTTCGCAATACGGCTCGGCACCTACACGTATGTTGTTTACGCCTGTTGCCCCCGATTCAGTAGTGGGCTTTTACATCACCAATTCCACCTTTGCTTATAATAGCATGAGGGACGGGGATGCATTCGCCAAGAAATTTGGTGGGGCTACAGGTAATGATCCCGATTGGTTCAGGCTTACCGTTAAAGGATATTGGAATGGGGTCTTGAAACCCGATACAGTTGATTTTTACCTGGCCGACTTCAGGGATGCGAACAATGCGAACGATTACATGATCGATACCTGGACATGGGTAAACTTGTTACCGCTGGGCATGGTCGACAGCCTTGAGTTTGAGCTCAATTCATCCGATACGGTAGGGGGTAATGGCATGAATACGCCTGCCTACTTCTGTATGGATAATTTTGTGTCTGTGATCAACCCGATTAATGTAAAACAGGTAAAGGCCAATACATTTGCTGCTAAGATGTATCCTAACCCGGCAACTGATCTGCTTTATGTTGAGCTTGCCGATAATAGCATCAACACCATAAATGTTTATGACGCAACAGGTAAACTGGTAATGAATGAGACCGTTAACACTAAGACAGTTCAGCTAAATACGGCTGTTTTGCGTAGAGGAGCTTATTTTATAGAGCTCATAGGTAAGGACCATATAGCCACATCAAGATTTATAAAGCAGTAAGATGAAAGGTGTTTTCACTTTATTGATATTATTCTTTTGGCTGGCTGCCGCTCATGCCCAGTTTGCTCCGCAGGCTGGTGTGAGTGGCAGCACAGCCATTAGATCCGATAGCAGCATATTTGTAGCATGGGCCACAGGCTGCCAGTTACAGCGTGGTTATCGCGATATAGCAGTGCCCGATTCCGGCTATGCAACTGCCGGTGCAGATGCTAATGGCACGGGGCCCGCCGATTACTTGCTGGTCAGTTTGGGCGATAGCGGTGTGGCAACACTTACTTTTGCTATGCCCCTTTACAATGGCCCTGGCCCCGACTTTGCCGTATTTGAGAACGGCTTTCCCGATCCCGGCGATCCCGAAGAGGCTTTTCTCGAGTTCGCTTATGTTGAGGTAAGTTCTGATGGCAATAACTTTTATCGCTTTCCTGCCGCATGTTACATCCCCGATACGGCACAGGTACCTGTGGCAGGGGTATATACCAATGCCCGGCAGGTCAATAACCTTGCGGGTAAATACATAAGTGGCTTTGGCACACCTTTTGACCTGGAGGAACTATCCGGTACGCCCGGTCTCAACCTGGATCATATCACCCACATCAGGTTGGTAGATGTTATTGGCTCGGTCAATGAACACGCATCGCTTGATACCGGGGGGAGGAAGATCAATGACCCATATCCCACCAATATACCAACCTCGGGTTTCGATCTTGATGCCGTAGGGGTTATTCATCAAATGGCCGCCGGCCTGAATGAGACGAATACTTCTAAGCCTTTGCAGGTATATCCTAATCCGGCATCTGGCAGGATATTCATCCATAGCAATGGGCTAAGGATGATCACCTGTTCCTTGACCGATGTTATGGGTAAAGAGCTGCGTTATGGAACTATAAAGGGATCGGGAAGTATTGATATTAGTACGCTCGCCCCGGGTCTGTATTACTTAATATCGCACGATAGCGAAGGAAATAAATGGTTGGAAAAGATTACAAAACACTAAGGCTTTTTTGCCTGGCAATATTATTGTTGGCGGCTTGCAAAAAAGACAAGCCGGATAGCCCTGTTGTGCCCCCGCCCGATAGCAATGCAGGCAGCAATGTATACGTGGTTTGCGAAGGTAGCCTGGGTAATGGTAACGCAGCTCTTTCGCTTTATGACCCCGCAAGTGGTAGTGCTTATGAAGACGTTTATAAAGCGGCTAATGGACAGTCTTTGGGCGATGTGTTCCAGAGCATGACCCGCATCGGCGATAAACTCTTCCTCTGTGTCAATAACTCAGACAAGATCGCCGTTATCGACCGTAACACCCATATGCTTGTAGCTACTATTAATATCAGCAAACCGCGTTATATACTGCCCATCAGCGATACCAAAGCTTACGTATCCACACTATTTAGCAATAAGATCTATATAATAAACCCTCAAACCCTGCAGGTGACGGGCGATATAGACATGCCCGGTCAAAACCCTGAGCAAATGATACGTTATAATAGCAAAGTTTTTGTAGCTGCCTGGGACAGTACCATCAATAAACTCTTCGTTGTTGACAATAATACCGACCAGCTTACAAACAGCATTCAGCTAAGCGGTTATGCGCCTAAAGAGATGGTGTTGGATAAAGAGGGCATCATCTGGCTGCTCTCTGGCAACTTACAGGCTGCTAAGCCTGCATATTTTACCCGGATAGACCCTGCTACCGAACAGGTATTGGACAGCTACCCATTCCCTGCACTGGCCGATCCCCTGCGCCCCGCACTCAACAATACAAAAGATACCATTTACTATATAGAGATCAATTATACCGGCGGCAGTGATAACAATGGCATCTACCGCATGCCTATCCATGCATCTTCGCTGCCTGCACAGCCCTTTGTACAGGCGCAGCAATACCAATACTATTACGCCGTAGCCGTAGATCCCAGTACAAGTAATATCTATGTGGCCGATCCCATTGGGTTTACGCAAAAAGGTATCGTGCACATATACCGAAGTGATGGCACACACCTTGGCCAGTTCAACACCGGGGTAGGGCCGGGACATTTTTATTTCGATTGAGTATGCGTGACAAGTTAACATGGAATAGGGTAGTGCCGCTTGTAGCGGTACTATTCGCTTTTATGCCTGTTACATATGCCCAGTCGCTTAGCGATACCCTAAAAGATGTGCACATTCGTGATCACCGCAAAGAGCGGCGGCTCAACGATGAGCGCCTTAACAATATGGCCCCGGGCCAGCACAGCTTGCATATTGATAGCACTACCTTAAAGCAATACGAAGACCAGCAACTGTCCACACTCATCACACAGCAGGTGCCTGCCTTTGTGCGCTCCTATGGCTTCAACAACCTGGCCACGCTCAGCTTCCGCGGTTCATCGGCAGCGCAGTCGCAGGTCTTGTGGAACGGCATCCCCCTTGTTTATGCGGCCCTCGGCATGACCGATATTTCTTTATTGCCCGTTTCGCTGACCAACAACGTCGATATCGTTTACGGTGGCTCGGCAGCATTGCTGGGTAGCGGTAATGTGGGTGGGGCGGTGCTGCTGCAAAATGCAGAACCTGTGTTCAGCGATAAAATAAAACCCGGCCTTTCGGCATTACTATCCGCAGGTAGCTATGCCCGCTACAATGGCGATATCAAAGCTGCATTGAGTACCCGGAAATTCTACCTCTCGGCCAATGCCTTTGCCCAAAGCGCAGAGAACAATTTCAGCTATAGCGATGCCAGGGGCGCAATACAAAAAATGGATAATGCCCGCTTGCGTGGCGCCGGGGGACTATTGGATATGGCCTGGCAATTTGCACCAAAGAATGTCCTCAGCTTTTCGGGCTGGTACCAGCACTATTACCGCGAGATACCACCTGCCCTCTTTGAGGCCATTTCTTATAAGCAGCAGCAAGATGCCTCGTTACGACTGCTGCTCGACTGGAAGCGTGAGCGTGGAAATAATATCCTCTACGCCAAAAGTGCCTTCATACGCGATGAGATCCGGTACGACGACAGCGCTGTTCACCTGCACAGTAATAACCTCAGTTACCAGCTATACGAAGAGCTGGGCTGGAAGCATAGCTTTAATAGCCGGCAGCGCCTGTTGCTCTTTACTCCCGTCAATATTTCCTGGTTCAATGGCCTGCTAAGGCCACATGCTGCGCGCCAAAGCAGGGTAGCCATTGCCGGGGCATATTCCTTTTCTGCCGCCCGTAGCAGGCTCAATGCCGCTGTTAATGCAAGGCTTGAGTCCATCGATGGCCGTGTCATTTTCCTGCCCGGAGCAGATGCTTCATTTGTTATTGCCCAATGGCTAAGCCTGGGGGCCAATGTGCAGCGTAGTTACCGTGCGCCTACTCTTGGTGAATTGTACAATGCGCCCGGCGGCAACGAGTTTTTACAGCCAGAGCGTGGCTGGACAAGTGATGCCGGTTACCGGCTTAAACTACCTATCGGCGACCACCTCAGCTTAAACCACGACCTTTCTTATTTTAACCGGTACATCAAAGACTGGATCATCTGGTTTGGCGGAGCGGTCTGGACACCGCATAATATCGCTATCGTGCACAGCCGGGGCCTTGAAACGGAGAATAACCTGCTGGCATCACTAGGTAAATGGCAGCTGCACCTTGGTCTCAACACGGCTTATGTGCTGGCCGAAACGCGGCAGAGCTATATACTTAACGATGGCAGCATAGGCAAACAAATACCTTATACGCCCCGCTACAACGGGCAGATCAATATCGGCTTTGCATACAGGGGCCTTTATTTCAATTATAACCACACTTATACCGGCTACCGCTTTATTACCAGCGATGAATCGGCCTGGCTGATGCCCTATAATACCGGTAATATACAGGTATCCTACAGCACCAGGCTGGGTATCCCTTTCCGCTTCTTTGTCCAATGTAATAATCTTTGGTCTCAGCATTATGAAGTAGTGGCTGCCCGGCCAATGCCACTTGTCAACTTCAACCTCGGGGTGAAGGGAGATATACTATAAACCGGGCTGATTCATTTCATGGTAGCAGTACTTCCGATTCTGTAAATAGGAAAAACCAGAAGTAGAAAAAGGGCTGATTATCTATTAAGTTATTCATTTTCAATCAAATAAAAACGATTATTTGATGTTGATATTGCTTCCGCTTTACTTCTTATTCCTTGCAAAAAACTTCCGTATTACAGGTTCCAATATGTAAAAGAACTTTATGCTTGCCTAAAAAATCGGCAAAGCCCCTAAGATACACAGCTTAACAAGGCAAAAGCAAGAAAAGATATCAACATTATTTTATTGCATGTCCGCAGCCCTCGCATGGTTTTTATAAGCAATTACATTAAAACACATTATGAGAGTATTCGGTATAGTATTAATTATCGTAGGTATATTAATGATGGTCTTTACAGGCATTAACTTCCAGAAGAAGGAAAATGTAGCTAAGATAGGCCCCGTAGAGATCAACAAGAAGGAGAACAAGCATGTGGGCTGGCCAACCTATGTTGGGGGTATCGTAGCAGTTGCAGGGGTGGTAATGGCCGTTGCTGGTGGCAAAAAGAAATAAGTCGGGTTCATGATGATGATCTGAAGACCGGCAGAGATTTGTTTCACTGCAAATTTAGAAAAGCCTTGCTTAATTCAACAAAAATCTAAGCTTCTTTACCGATATAAGATCGTGAGCGAAACTTGTTTTACATTGATTGTCATTTGGTTATGATCTTGTTCTTTGTCCATGCAGTCTTGATCTGTACACACCATTAAATAGTTTTAAATGTACAATATGTACTTTGCTTTTTAGGGTATTCGGCGTATTTTGGGTGCTATGGATATGTTGCGCCTTCTTCTTGCTGATGATGACAAAGATGATTGCGCTCTTTTTAAAGAAGCCTTGGTGGAAGCGAGGGTGCCTGCAGATATCCAAACGGTTCATGATGGAGAAAGGCTGCCCAATGCCCTTTTTCTTGGTCTGAATATGCCCCGGAAAAACGGACTTGAGTGCCTGGAGGAAATAAGACAAAATGATAAATTGCAGCACTTGCCTGTATTTATACGCTCTACATCTTTTGACCCTGCGGTAGCAGGGTTGCTTTTTCAAAAGGGTGCCCGGCATTATATCCGTAAGCAGACATTTGGTAGTCTTAAAAAAGTGGTCTATAATGCACTTAAAGTGTTCCAGGCTGCAGACCATATAAAATCGAGTTGGGAGCATTTTGTTATTGAATCCTGAATATCCTTAATTAAAATATGAAAGCTGAAGATGCTGGTAACAGGCACCGGTTCATGACCGGTGGCGGTGAGATGGGAGCCCTTACGAGGGAAAAGAACTGGCATGATACCGTACTTGGTGATCCCGCTACCTGGCCGCAAAGCTTAAAGACTATACTGGCGGTATTGCTTAATTCGCGTTTCCCTATGTTTTTATGGTGGGGTCCCGATCTTATTTGTTTTTACAATGACGCATACAGGCCTAGTTTGGGGCAAAATGGTAAGCATCCCGTTATGCTGGGCCAAAAGGCTGAGGAAGCATGGCCTGAGATATGGGGTATAATAAAACCCCTTATAGACCAGGTACTCTCCGGTGAGGGATCTACCTGGAGCGAAGACCAGCTGATACCGATATACCGCAATGGGCAGATAGAAGATGTGTATTGGACATTTAGCTACAGCCCCGTGAACGACGATAACGGGATACCGGGAGGGGTATTGGTTACCTGCTACGAAACCACGGAGAAGGTAAAGGTGCTTAGCGAAATGAAGGAGCGCGAGGACCAGCTGAGTTTTGCGCTGGATGCTGCTGAACTGGCTACCTGGGACTATGACCCGGTAAGTAACCGCTTTGTTGGTAATGACCGGTTGAAAGAATGGTTTGGCCTGCAGGCTGAAGATGCCATAGACCTTTCTGATGCCTTGAACGTGATCGTTGAAGAAGACAGGCAAAGAGTAGTAACAGCGATATCGCGGGCTCTTAATTATGATTCAGGAGGCCAGTACGAAATAGAATATAGCATTAAGGTAAGAGCAAACAGTACGCCGCGTATAGTACTGGCTAAGGGTAAGGCCTTATTTAATGATGACCATGTTGCCTATCGTTTCTGTGGCACATTGCAGGATATAACGGAACGGGTACTTACCCGGATAGCTATAGAAAAAACAGGTCTTGAAGTAGAGGATGCGGAGCAGCGATTAAGACTGGCCCTTGAGGCGGCTAACCTGGCTAGCTGGGACCTTGACCTGCTGAGCGGTAAGCTCATACATTCATCCCGCATGGCTGAGCTGTTTGGTCACGATGAGACCTATGTGCTGAGCCATGCGCAACTGCGCAGCCAGGTGCATCCCGAAGACAGGAAACATATCATAGAGCCTGCCTTTCAGAAAGCATTGGAAACCGACCGCTATTATTATGAAGCAAGAATGCTGCGGCCAGATGGCTCGCTTTGCTGGATAAAAACGCAGGGAAAAGTGTTGCGGGACAAAGCCGGCAATGCTCAAAAAATGATCGGTACCATGCAGGATATAACCGAGGAGGTACAGCATCGCCAGGAAATACTGGCGCGGGAGGAGAAGTTTCGCCTGCTTGCAGACTCTATGCCACAATTTGTGTGGACCTCGGATGCCGAAGGGAAACTGAATTATTTCAACCGTTCGGTTTTTGATTATTCGGGCTTATCGCTTGCCGATATTGAGCAGGGTGGCTTTATGCAGATCGTTCATCCTGGTGACCGGGATGAAAATACCCGTGCCTGGAATGAAGCTATCAGCACCGGGAAAGATTTTTTACTGGAACACCGTTTTCGCAGGCAGGATGGCATATACCGCTGGCACATGAGCAGGGCTGTTCCCCAGCGCGATCTGCAGGGTAATATCCAGATGTGGGTAGGTACCAGTACCGATATTGATGATCAGAAAATGCTTGCCAGTAAACTGGAAAAGCAGGTAGAGGAAAAGATAAGGGAGCTAAAAATGTCGGGCGAAGAACTTGTGAAAAAAGAGGAACTCTACCAACGGATGGTTGGTGAGGTGCAGGACTATTCGATACTTTTTATGAGCAGGGAAGGGATCATTGAGAACTGGAACAAAGGGGCCGAGAAAATAAAAGGATATACAACAGAGGAGATCGTTGGCAAAAGCTTCTCGCTCTTCTATACACCTGAAGACAGGGCCGATGGCCGGCCTGCAAAACTGCTGCGACAGGCGGCAGAAACAGGCAGGGCCGTACAGGAAGGCTGGCGGATGAGAAAGAATGGTGACCGATTTTGGGCCAGTGTGGTAATTACGGCCTTGCATGATGCTGATAATAATGTAATAGGCTTTACCAAAGTGACCCGCGACCTTACTGAGAAGCGCGATGTGGAGAACAAGATAAAGATGCATGCCCTGCAACTGGAAGAGAAGAATAAGGAACTGGAAAATATGAACGCTGAGCTGAAAAGCTTTGCTTACGTATCGAGCCACGACCTGCAGGAACCCCTGCGTAAGATACAGACATTTGCCAGCCTGGTGATCGATAAAGAGAAAGACCAGCTCTCGGAAAGAGGCAATGATTACCTGAGGCGTATGCAGAATGCGGCTGGCAGGATGCAGGCACTTATAGAAGACCTGCTCACCTATTCGCGGGCCAACTCTTCCGAGCGCATATTTAACCGCTCCGACCTGCGGGCGCTGGTAACCGAAGGTATAAGCGATCTGAAAGATACTATTGCGTCCAAAGGGGCCATTATTGATATTGGACCGATGTGCATGGCCGATGTGATCGTTTTTCAATTCAGGCAATTGGTACAAAATGTGGTAGGGAATGCACTGAAATTTGCAAAACCGGGCATCGCCCCTCATATCAGGATAGATGCTTCCGTACTGGAAGCCACTGATGCAGCTATCCCCTTACCCGATCCGCGAAGGACTTACTGTCACATTTCTTTTTCCGATAATGGTATAGGTTTCGATCCTGTTTATAAGGCCCGCATTTTTGAGGTATTTCAGCGCCTGCATGGCAAAGATGAGTACCCGGGCACGGGTATTGGCCTGGCCATAGTGAAAAAAATAGTGGAGAACCACGAAGGCCTTATTATGGCCAATAGCGAGCCGGGCACAGGTACTACCTTTGATATATACATACCGCAGGTGCATATGGTTGTTTAGTAGAAATATTTATAATTTGTTATTAATACACTTTTTCATGTGATACCCTTGCGGCGATTATTTTCACGTAGATTCACAACAGCCATGCATTGTGCAACCCCATAGGTAAGCTCCGTATATATCTTGGCTAGGCTGGCCAAAAATGTGGATATCATTATTTGGAAAGCCCTTACCCTATGTTGTAACTTGCCTGAATGCTCCCCACGTCTTTGCGAGGAATGAAGCAAGGGCGCTGCGTAACAAACGGAACCTTTCCCTGCCACTTTTGAAAGGGAATTATGAAAAGACAGGAACCGTTCCCGGTTGCCATTAAAAGTCAAACATGTTAGGACCGGAAATAACTATTTCTCACATACATTGTGCCGGACCTGCGTTTCAGCTTAATATCGCATTGCCAGCAGGAAATAATAAATGAGCCTGGAATACAGGAAATAATTATTTTCTCCCATATAAATGTGTGATAATTGGCCTGCTTTAGCTCAAACATGCGCCAAAGCCTTTATTTTTAGCAAAATAACAGGGATAGTGACCCAACTCTTGTAGAATAGAAATTGTCTATAAAGTTGTAATTTAAAACTTCCCATTACTTGCCTGTAGCGTTGGCATATAACATTCCGAATCAAACAAGTGAGTTGGAACAACTCATTCAGGGGTGCATCCGCAACGAGCGGAGCGCGCAGGAAAAATTGTATAAGCTCTTTTATCCGCGGATGATGGCAGTGGTGCGCAGGTATATAGACCAGGAAGCCCAGGCAGAGGAAGTGCTGAACAATGGCTACCTCAGGGCTTTTCAGAAGATACACCAGTACACCTTCCAGGGCTCTTTTGAGGGCTGGCTGCGCAAGATCGTTTTTCACGCGGTCTCAGACTATGTGAAGCAGAACCAGCGTTATAATGAAAAGATAGTGCTGGCAGAGAAAGATGAATATGTGCATAAAGACCATGCGGACCGGCTATATTACAACCAGTTGCTGGAACTGGTGCAGGGCTTACCCGATGCCACCCGAACGGTGTTCAATATGTATGTGATGGAAGGTTTTTCGCATAAAGAAATAGGTAAAATGCTGGGGATCAGCGAAGGGACCTCCAAGTGGCACTTGTCGGAAGGCAGGCGGCACCTGAAGGACAAGATTGAAAAATTACAATTGCATTTAAAAAAATAAAATTTTATCCCCGATGGATAAAAACATGATTCACATTGACGACCTCGTAAAGCAGCGCCTCTCCGGTGGTGAGGAGCAGGAGCGCCCCGGCGCATGGCTGCATATGAAGGACCTGCTGGACAATAAGATGCCGGTAAAGACACCTGTGGCCGCGGGCGGACGCAGGCTGATGACCTATATGGCAGCATTGCTGGCACTCTCGGCCATAGGTATAGGCACATATAGCCTGCGCAACAGCCTGCATAACGGCGATAAAAAGATCGCCGCCTCTGGCAGCAATGCACAGGACAATAAGCCCTCATATAGCAGCAATGCCGGCAGCGGAAAGGGCAATATACTCACCACAAATGATAAGGACAGGATAAGCAATGCGGGTACTAACACAGCTGTACAAAATACAAATGCCACTGATAAGAAGACTGCAAATACCCATAACGATCAGCCGAAAACCGAGATAAAGCCCCTTGCGAATGTCAGCTTAATTGCAGAAAAGAGCAAATTGGAGGATCGTAAAAATTCACGTTCTAAAAAACTGGTTAGTAGCGACTTAGGAAAAAACACCGAAAGCAACACTGTAGATAACGAGGCGCTTAAGCACAGCAGTAATGCAGCTAACGCATCAGCAACAAGCACACGTAAAGCCGATAAGGATAAAACTCCTGCTAATAAGATAATACCTGCGTCGGGCAACAATGCACCGAAGAAAGATATTGCTGCTGCAGCAAGCCTCAAAGCGGGTAATAACAAAAATGCTGTGCATGATTCTATCCCTTCCATATCGGTAAATGAGAAGATGGTGATAGATCACAGGTCGAAGGAAGCACACTTCATGCGTGATACAGTAGGAGTGGGCATGGCCGTATTGCCGCCAACAGCCCCTGCGCATAAGCCGGCAAACAGTGTGCCTAGTGCAGCTAACAATTATAACAACCCACGATATGTAGCCAGTGCTGCAGGGAATACCAATGTGCAGACCGAAGCTACAGAACAGCAGATACTGCCTGCATCAGCCGCCAATGCCAATGCCAATACCGCGGCAAGCAATAATAAGATAGGCCTTGCCAGTACACACAAAGCCCGTAAGACACACGAGGGCTGGAACTTCTCAGCAGTGAACCAGTTCCTGAGGAATGCCAAGCAAAGCCTGGGACAGATAGAATACAGCAGCGGCCTGATTGGTGGTATCAATGCCGTATTCATGGCAGGTGGTATGGTGCCGGGCATACAACTGGGCGCTACCGAAACACTGGGCATCAGCGACCGTATAGCTGTAATGCTGGAGCTTAAATATCACCAGAGCTTTAACCGCGGCATAGTTGTGAACAGTAATTATGTGAAATATGTGGAACAGGCGGACCATAGCTATCTCAGAGATTCTATGTCGTTAAATTATAAGTTCTCTACACTGCAGAATTTTGCTCTGCCTGTTACCCTACAGTATCATGTAAACGACTTTATAAATATTATAGCGGGTGGCTCGCTGGTATATACCTTAGGTATCAATCCTGAGCCGGACGAAACTCCTTTGTATGATTATCGCAAGACCGGTTTGTCTAATCCGGGGCAGGCAGCCCTTGATGCATCGAGGCCAGATATCAGCCAAAGCGATTTTAACTCCAGGTTCGGTCTCGGTTATATAATTGGTGCATCGTACCAGATAGGGCCTAAGATGAATGCTGATCTGCGTATGACCCAAACCATATGGGACAATGCAGCAACACCGGGTGCTAAAATAGTATCGGACCGACTCTATAAGAAACCGGGTGTACAGCTGTCCATAGGTTATAACCTGTCGAAGGAGAAGAAACATTAATCGTTCTCCTTCCGCATGGCGGCCAGCTTCATTTCCCGTGTTTTTTCGGGACCGAGGTAACGCGCGATACCTGCCTCCAAAAGGTAGATGAGCGGAGTAAGCACTATCGCCATAACGGCTTTGTAAGAGTAGTTGACCAGGCCAATTGCCAGCACTTGCTGGTAGCTCCAGCCCCTGCCCAGTTTAAATGCAATGAATAGCACAACAAAACTGTCTACGAATTGCGACACCAGAGTAGATCCGGTAGCCCTTAACCAAACGCTTTTTTCACCTGTCACCTTTTTTATCTTGTGGAAGACCCATACATCCAGCAACTGGCTCACTAAAAAGGCCACCAGGCTGCCAAAAATGATCCACATCCCCTGCCCGAAAATACTGTTGAAGGCGGCCTGCATATCAGGCACGCCTTCACTTTTCTGGCTATCGACCCAAAAGCCTGCCGGGGGTAATTTGATGGCCGCATAGAAGGCCACAAAAGCATAGCTGATGAGTGCTATCGCTATATAAGAGATGCGCCGCACTGCCCGGGGGCCATAGTACTCATTCACCACATCGGTGAGGACAAATTCCAGGGGCCATAATATGACACCACAGGTAAGCACGTAAGTAAGTCCGTCTTGCCCAAGCAGGCTGAAAGGATGGGCCTGGATGCCTAAAGTGGCTTCCAGCGAGAAGAGCTTCCCGCCAATACATTCTGCTATCAGTGCATTGGCCACAAAAAAGGAAGCAAGGAAGAGAAACAGCTTAGTAGGCTTGTCGGAAAGTATCTTGTGTATCATGAGGCGCTTATGTGAAGACTAAAATAAGCATTGTCCCACACTATAAGGATGCGGGACAATTAAATAATGTAAGATACGCTCACTATTTGCTGTGCTGTATATTGGGTACCGGTACGTTTAGCGGTTCGCTTTTAGGGTCGGCGGGGTATAGTTTCATATAATTAGGATAGTTCATTTCAGGATGCAGGTCAAGGCTGAGACCATCCAATATTTTTATACGTGACTTACTGAGGTCAACTTTTTGTAAATAAAGCGGCACCGTAGGTGAGAATACCCATTTGTTCTGCGCCCAGTACACAAAGCCTTGCCTGCCTGCATCGTAAAAGGCAAAATAGTCGGGGAAATAAACATGAGCTGTAGCAATACCGCCATGGGCTTTATACCAGGCTGGCATTTGTTTGTTGGGGGCATGCTTTTGTGCATAGCTGCCAACACTTAATATGGTAAGAAATGCTATGGTAATAAAGAGCCTGTATCGCATATCATTTGTTTAGGATGCAAGTTATAATACCATGCCAGTGTATATAGATGACAGGCATCAGCGCCCGTGCTGTTATTTATCAGCTATTAATCTATGGACAGGGACAGGAGAGCATCATTCATTGCTGAGGATGAATAGCTGGGTAAAGTAGATGGTACCGTCCTCTGCCTCTGCCACGCCTATGCCTGTATAGTTAAAATCGCCCTCAATATTGCGGCGATGCCCGCCGCTTTTGAGCCATAGTTTTACCACCCCTTCAGCATCCAGTTCGCCATAGGCCACATTTTCGCCCATGGCCTGGAATGACTTTGATCTCCTTATATTATCAGCGCGTTCTTTAAAACCATCGTGGCCAAAGGGAACTTTATGCCGGGCCATATTCTTACTATGTTCTATAGCCTCTTTGGTAATGGCCGGGAGTAAAGATAGTGGCGATTTGCCGATCTCTTCCCGGTGCTGGTTCACATAATGGAGTATGTCCTTTTCCATCTGCTGTTGCGAGATATCCTGACCATATAATAAGGCTGGTAGGATGCAGATGAGCAGGATAGCCGGTAAAAGTACAAAATGGGAAAAATCGGGCCGCTTATTCATGAATTCTGTTTCCTTTCTCTTCTTAGATACAGCAATATACTATACTTAAGGCTAAGGATATCATAAAAAAGCGGGGCTGGCACAGTTTTTAAAAATGCTTAAGTGAAACAAAGACCAGGGTTATGATACAGAAGCAATTGGTACAAGCGACAAAAGAGATACTTCACTTCCTTTTTTATTGGGATGAGTATATTATCAACCAGCTTTTTTTGAGTGCCCTGCTGATATTGCTGTTCGGCAGAACATTCATATTGGCCGGCCTGGAAATAGTTAAAAAGGCTTACAGGTTCATACTGGAAGCCCTGTTCCAAAAGGAACATTATGATAGCGAACATGTATTTGCGTTACAGACCAATACTGGTGATAGACAGTAACCTGCTGCAAATCAGCAAGTAATCCAGATTTGCAGAAAGGAGTCAAACTCTGGCACGGTTTTTAACGTATCTATTAAGTAACCATAAAATTGTGTTTTATGCTGTTAAGAATATTAATGATAAGCGATAATGCCCGGCATTCAGAAGCCGATGTACAAGTACTGAAAGACAGGGGCATACAGGTATACACTTGTTGTAACTACACAATAGCACAGGAAATGGTAGCGGAGATAAAACCTGATATTATTTTCCTGGACCCGGAAGAACCCGGCAAGAAGGCTACAGAGTTGTATCACAAGCTGTTGGATAATGTTTTATTCGCTCGCATACCTGTGATCTATGCACTGGTAGAGGATGATGTGTACCTGGTAGACAGGAAACGTACAGCCAGCAAAACGGGCAGAAATATAATAGCAGATAACATGATAGATGCGATAAAACTGGCACTTAGCGGTCCTGGTAAACCTAAAAGCCAGCCGGTTTATATACATACCAATAAAATTCAACTGGGCAATTATGCTGCAAGGGCTTAGTTTACCATTACAAAAAAATTAGCATGAAAACGATAATCCTTTCTTTCCTGATAACATTCTTTACGGTGTATGTTGCATCTGCACAGGGCCGTCATCATGAGCGCGGGCACTACCATAGCCGCTATCACCACCGCTATTATCATCACCCCCGCCACCATTATCCCGTATATCATCATCGTCATTACTACAGCCACCCGCGCTATCACAACCGTACAAGGGTAGAGGTAAATGTACCGTTGCCGGCACCTCCGCGCCCGCATCGTGTACCTCATCCACCGCTACCACCTCATCCGCCATTACCACCGCACCCGCCGGTGCCGCACCCTTAATATTTAAATATTAATATCCCGGGGGCAGGCAATTTTGGCAAGGTAATTGCAAAGTATTTAGTAAAAATACTAATGGTTATGAAAGTAAAGATCTTGTTGACGGTGTTGATGATAACCATGATATCATTGACAATAAGTACAAATGCAAATGCCCACCCTTATCCACGACATTACAGGGGAGGCTGGCATCATCCCCGTGTATCGGTACTCGTGCCTCCCGTACCTATACCCGTACCGGCCCCGCGCGTAGTGATAGCTCCGGGTTGTGCACCACGCTATTATGGCTCTCATTATGACCGTTGCTATGGCAACAGGTATTCCGACAGAGTTTATTATAACAATGGCTATTATGGACGTAATAACTATCGCCCGCAACGCCATCATAACGAATACAGATCAAATGGTAACGGCTATGGGCATTATGGCCCCCGCAATAATAGCCGCCATTACCGCAGATAAAGTTTTTTTGTGTGCTTAAATGATCATAGGGCTGTGCTGTTTAGCACAGCCTTCCTTATTTTAATGGTCTTCGGGGGTTGTTTTAACATTTCTTTAGATAAAAAGAGGTTGTTTTGTAAAGGGGTGGTTAAGCAAGTATAAATGCCCCGTTAAGCAGTCCTGAAAATTTCGCAGGGGCCGGAAAGCAGCCCATCTTTGTGTCAACAAAACGAAAAAGATCATGTTTACAGCCAAAAACAAAACAAAGACAATAGCACTTACTATCTCTGCAATAGTTGCTTCTATCCCGGTTTGCCTTATCCTTTTAGGCGCATAAAAAATGATACTGTGTATGCTTATTGCTTTATTTTTGAGGAATGAAGCAATTGCTCGCCGCATCCCTGCTGCTTTTCGCAGTGTCCTCCTCCGTACTGGCTCAAAATACGGACTCCGCTAAAATATATGATCCTCATGCCAATGCGCTAGAAGATATCAACAAAGCCGTGGCCCGCGCGGCAAAAGAACATAAATACGTTTTCCTGCAAATAGGCGGTAACTGGTGCAAATGGTGCCGGTACTTCAATAACCTGGTTACTACTAACGACTCCCTCCATCAAATACTGACTGGTAATTACGTAGTGCTGCATATAAACTACAGCCCTGAGAACAGGAACGAAAAGGTGTTGGCCAAGCTCGGCTACCCGCAACGTTTTGGTTTCCCGGTATTCGTAGTGCTTGATGCAAAAGGCAACAGGCTGCATACCCAAAACTCCGCTTACCTGGAACATGGGCAAGGACATGATCCCAAACTGGTTGCGGAATTCCTGAAGCAATGGTCGCCGGGCGCGCTGGACCCCGAGAACTATAAAGACGGTAAGCGATAAGCCCACAAGTCTACTGGTAACATACGTTTAAAGCTATTTTTACAAGCCAATCCCCAGGCTAAGACCACCCCACTGGTGTGTAAGCCCTGTACGAAAGGTTTTGCTCCTATAGGCCAGGTAATATTCCATGTAAATGTTTTTGTAACAAAGTACCAGGCCCACATTATTGCAAAAAACCAGCCTTGATACATCTGCAGCCGTAATAGTATAGGGCGAGCTCCGGTTAAAAAGCCCGCCCTGCAGGGTCGCATCGTATGCCACGGCATTCAGTGCCGGAACATCATAGAGGTATACATGAAGAGCCCTGTTGTCTTTATTGTCGCTTAAGGGACTATTGAAATAACCGGTCCTGAGGCTGGCACCAAGCGTTAGTTTGTCTTTCAACGTTCCTGCATCGGCAGTGGCATTGACAGCCAGCTCAAATATTTTACCGGCATGGAATAATTTATGTTCATAGGTAAGCCGGTAGTTCAAAACAAGGTCGTTGTGTATTTGATATTGCCAGCCACCGGGCTGTATGTTGTTAAGGGCTTTATGGATCGCTTTCTGCATGCCATCGGCCCAGGCCGCCGGGCCTATTACTCCTGTACTTAAAGCTGCACTAAGCCTGTTGCCTTTTTGGGGCATTGTGCTGGTGGAGAAGGTCTTTAACAACAAAACCCCAGCATAAGGATGGTTGCCGTACTGAATATATGTTTCGCCAATGCTGCGTGGCGTATAACCTTCATGCCCGAGGGCAAGGCCAAAATTAGTTTCAGCACCCGGCAGGCGTAACAATACAAGACTTAAGGGAAAATGTTTTAATTCAGGGTGTACAAACTCAATGTTTATGCCCTGTGTGTAATATTCATCGGTAGCTGTAAAGAAATCGTTGTCGTAACTGAGCCTTACGTATTTATCGCTATTCATACTTCTATACGAAGCGATATGATCCATCTCCTGCGAAAGGCAGGTGAAAGGCATTAGTATTAATATGATAAAGCAACATCTGACTGGCATAGCATTGTTATATACGTGCTATGCTGCCAAAAAGATTGCGCCACAGGAAATACCAATCGCTATATTTCCTTCAGTTCCAGCAGTGCCACGTTCTCAATATGGTGCGTATGCGGGAACATATCCACGGGTTGCAGGCGGGTGACTTTATAGGCTTCAGCGAGCAGTTGCAGGTCGCGTGCCTGTGTGGCTGGGTTGCAACTCACATATACCACTTTGGGCGCCCGCATCTTCAACAGTTGCTGCACCAGTTTTTCGTGCATGCCTGCCCGTGGCGGGTCGGTGATGATGACATCGGGCCTGCCGTGGCGGGCAAAGAAATCGTCGGTGCAGATATCCGCAACATCGCCTGCGTAAAACGTACAATGATCGAGGCCGTTCAATGCGGCATTTTCGTATGCATCTTTTATAGCATCTTCTACCACCTCGATACCGATCACTTTCTTTGCGCCCGCCGAGCAATAAATACCTATGCTGCCGGTGCCGCAATAGAGGTCATAAAGTGTTTCGCTACCGGTAAGCCCGGCAAATTCTTTAGTAACATCATACAACGCTTTGGCCTGGTATGAGTTGGTCTGGAAGAATGATTTGGGTGATATCTTGAAGCGGTAGTTGCCTAAGGTCTCTTCAATGTACCCTTTGCCATGGTAACAATGCACGTCAAGATCGTGCAGGCTGTCATTCACTTTGGGGTTAATGGTATAGTGCAGGGTAGTGATGCCCGGAATGTGTGCAAGCATATGTTCGAGTATCGCCTTTCTTTGCGGCTCGTCCTCATATTGCAATACCAGGTTAATGAGCACCTCGCCAGTAGTTGCCACTCTTATCACTACGTTCCTGAGCCAGCCCTGCTGGCTGCGATAATCGTAATAAGACAATTGCCGCGCTTCGGCATATTCACGCAGTACTTTCAATAATAAATTGGTCGGCTCATTTTGCAGGTAGCAGGTATATACCGGCACTACTTTATCGAACAGGCCCGGTGCATGAAATCCTAGTGCCGGTTCGGGAGCGAAAACTGTATCGCCTGCAGCTTTAATTTCTGCTGTGGTCCTGTACCTGTGGTTGCTAAAGGTAAATTCCAATTTATTGCGATAATACCTTTCGTGTGCACTGCCCAGTATGGGCTGTATAGCCGGCAACTCGATATGACCTATTCTTTGTAACTGGTCGGCTACCTGTTGTTGTTTATATGCCAATTGCCGGGGGTAGGGCAGCATTTGCCATTTGCAGCCGCCACAAGTACCGAAGTGCTGGCAAAAAGGCTCAATGCGCTGGGGGGAAGGGCTTAGAAGCTCCATTACCTGGCCTTCGGCCCAGCTTTTTTTGTTTTTTGTAAGCCGGACATTCACTACATCACCCGGTACGGCATTGGTGACGAAAAGCACCTTTCCATCCTCAAGATGTGCTATGCTCTTGCCCTCAGCAGCATAAGCATCTATTTTAATATTATAAAGGGGGAGTTTCTTCTTACGTGACAAAATTATTATATAAAAAAGGGTTAAGAAAGTGCAAATTTACAGGTATTATATTGGGTTACATTCGCTTTAACACTTATTTTTGTTTCCTTTACCAAACAGATGTTGAACTGAGGCCGTCTTTATGGCTGAAACAAAATTATCTTCACCGTATTTTACTTATGAAGCGTTTTACACTTTTTGCCTTATTGCTGCTAACCGGCATAGCGCAGCATTCATTTGCCAAAGATGGATATCATATCAAGCTCAAGTTTACGGATATGCATGATTCCATGGTTTACCTGGCACACTACTACGGCAAGCCCCTGCCAACAATTTATAAAGCCGATTCGGCGAAAATGAACAGTAAAGGAGAAGCTATATTTGACAGCAAGGAGAAAACCCTTGGCGGTATCTATATCATGCTCCTCTCTGATAAGAAAACCTATTTCGAATTCCTGCTGGATAATGGTGATAATATGACCATTACCGCTACGGCATCTAAGTTGCCGGAAGGTATTAAATTCCAGGGATCTCCTGAAAATGAGCACTTCCAGGAATATGTCAAGTTCCTGAAAGATTTCGGTGCGAAGCAGCAAAAGCTGATAGATGAATATAAAGAAGCCAAGACAGGCGCAGACAGTACTGCCTTGCGTGAGCAAATCTCGAAAGGCTCGAAAGAACTGATCAAATTCCGCCACGACCAGGCAACGAAATATCCCGGTACCCTGCTGGCCGCTATATTCAATGCGCTTGAAGTACCGCAGGTGCCGGAAGGACCGCATTACCTGCCTGATGGCAAAGTGGATTCAAATTTCGCCTACAATTATTATAAGGAACATTATTGGGACAATTTCAACTTTAAGGACGACCGCCTGATACAGACACCTATCTATGACGGTAAACTTGATGAGTACTTCAATAAGATCGTATTGCCCTGGCCCGACAGCGTAGAGAAAGAAGCTGATGTATTGCTGGCCAAATCGCGCGGTACTAAAGATGTGTTCAAGTATACGCTTTGGTGGCTGACACATAATGTAGAGAATAGCAAGATAATGGGCATGGACGCCGTTTTTGTGTACCTGGTGGAGAACTATTACATGAAAGGCGATGCTACCTGGCTGGATAATGATGCCTTATCGAAGTATTTTGACCGGGCATCGAAAATAGCACCGAATGTTATCGGCAATATCGCCCCGGATGTGAAACTGCCCGATGCGGATGGTAAGGAGCAAAGCATGCTAGCCCTGCCTGCCAAATATACACTCGTGATCTTCTGGTCGCCTGATTGTGGCCACTGCCAGAAGGAGATACCGGAAATAGATTCCTTATATCGCGCTACTTTGAAAAGTAAGGGTGTGAAGATATATGCAGTGAACGTAGATAATGAAGATACCAAGTGGCAGGAGTTCATCAAGAAACACAAACTGGAAGATTGGGTGAACGTATGGGATAAAGACCATAAATCGGATTTCCGTTCCAAATTCGATGTATACAGCACACCTACTATTTACCTGCTTGATGAAAAGAAGATCATACGTGGTAAGAAACTGGACCATAGCAACATCATGTCGGTAATAGAAATAACTGAGAAAAAAGAAAAAACAACTAAAAAATAAATAAATACAAACACACCATTACAATGCGAAAGCTTGCTTTAACCTGTCTTGCCTCAGGAATATTGTTTTCATCAGTTTCAGCACAAACATTATTTTCCTTTGGAGGCACACCTGTAAGTAAACAGGAATTTCTGAGGGTGTATGAAAAGAACAGCCTGAACAAAAAGCCCGATTTTTCAGAACCAGCATTGCGGGAGTATCTTGACCTTTATTCGCTGTTTCGTATGAAAGTGCAGGAAGCTGATCAGCAGCACCTGGACACTTTACCATCGATAGAGCATGAATTGGATAATTACCGCAAACAGCTGGCCAAGAATTATCTTACAGACGATGAGGTAACCAATAAGCTGATAAAAGAAGCTTATGACCGGATGAAGGAAGAGATACATGTACAGCATATCCTCATCATGTCGCCACTGGGTAGCGATACCTTGGTGGCCTATAACAAAATAGACAGCATTTACAAAGCGATACAGAAAGGCGCTGATTTTGTGGAAACCGCAAAAGCAGTTACCGAGGACCGCGGATCGAAAGAAAGCGGTGGGGATCTTGGCTACGTTACTGCCCTGCAAACGGTATATCCTTTCGAAAATGTAATGTACAATACGCCCAAGGGCAAGGTGTCTGCACCATTCCGCACCCAGTTTGGCTACCATATCGTGAAAGTTGTAGACAGGCGCCCTGCACGCGGTGAAGTGAAAGTGGCCCATATCATGGTGGCCACGCCAAAATCGAAAGGTGCAGAAGGTGAAAAAGAGGCTAAGAGGCGCATAGACAGTGCGATGAGGGAACTGAAAAGCGGTGTTCCTTTCGAGCAAGTGGTTCAAAAATATTCTGACGATAAATTTTCGCGCGATAAGAACGGTGAGTTACAGCCATTTGGCGTAGGTCATGTTGCCCCTTCTTTTGAAGAAGCTGCATTTGCGCTCAAAAATCCCGGGGACATATCGCAGCCTGTTAGAACAGATTATGGCTATCATATCATAAAACTGATTGAGAAATACCCCTTACAGCCCTTCGACAGTATGAAGACGGCCATAAAGAAAAAGGTGGAAAATGACAGCCGCGCACAAACAGCCCGTGATATATTCATGGACAAGATCAAGGAAAGGAATGGTTTTAAAGAATATCCTGCTGCGCTGAATGCTATGCTCGATAAGGTGGCCAGAATACCCGATACAGGTAAAAATGCCAATAGCTTCAATCCCGAGGATTACAAAAACATGACCCAGCCGGTGTTTAGCCTGGCAGGCAAAAACTACACGCAAAGCGACCTGGCATCATTTGCCTTCAACCTCACCCATGGCCGCCTCAATGGTCCGAAGCGTGCTACATTCAGCGATATATACAAGTTGTATGTGAACAGTGTAGTGAACGACTTTGAAGAGCATAAACTGGTTGAAGAGAACCCCGATTTTAAAAACCTGATGGAAGAATACCGGGATGGTATCATGTTATTCGAGCTGATGGACCGCAATGTGTGGGGCAAGGCTTCCCGTGACAGTACAGGCCTCGAAACATTCTATAATTCGCATAAGAACAAGTATATGTGGGACCCGGGCTTTGTAGGCTCTGTTTATAGGTTTAAAAATGAGGCTGCTCTTAAAGAAGGACAGAAACTGCTGGCAAAGAAAGATATGAAAGACGAAGACCTCGTGAAGGCCCTTAACAGCGATGCTAAACCTGAAGAGGTAACTGTGCAGCATGGACACTACGAGTTCTCCAAATTCAAAGATGTGCCTGAAGCTTCTATTGTAAAAGGGAAGGTAACAGCGCCTGTGAAAACGCCTGATGGTAAATATGTGGTGGTAAAGGTGGAAGATGTATATAAAACACCTACCCAGAAATCGCTTGACGATGCACGCGGTTACGTGGTTGCCGAATACCAGGACTACCTGGAGAAGCAGTGGAATGAACAGATGCGCCAGAAGTATCGCGTTATCGTGAATGAAGATGTATTTAAGAGCATGGTAAAGAACTAATGCTTATCGATATTGTTCCCCAAGTGCCTTATCTTAACAGATCAAGGCACTTTTTTTTATTTATAAGGAAGGATATTAATTTCAAGAAAAAGCAGGAGCCAAAATGAAAATAGCATTTCACGGTGCAGCGCGTACAGTAACAGGTTCAAAGCACCTGGTAACAATGGCATCGGGCAAGAAGATATTGCTTGATTGTGGTATGTTCCAGGGATTGGGCAAAGATACCATCAGGCTTAATAGCGAGTTTGGTTTTGGCCCTTCGGAGCTAACGCACGTGATCATTTCGCACGCGCATATAGACCATGTAGGCTTGCTGCCCAAGCTGGTAAAAGAGGGTTATCATGGCGATATCTACATGACCCCGCCCACTGCCGATCTTGCCAGGATACTATTGCTGGACTCAGCACGGATACAGGAAGATGATGTACGCTTCATTAACCGAGACAGGGACCGCCAGAAAAGAGAGCATGTTGAGCCGCTTTATACCCAGGAAGATGCCCGCAATGTTTTCCCGCTTATAAAACTGGTGGATTATAACGAGCGTTTTAAGGTGGCGGATGATATTGAGCTAATGTATACCGATTGCGGTCATATACTGGGCAGCGCGGCCATTAACCTGGTGCTAAAGGAACGAGGCAAAGATGTGCGCCTAACCTTCAGTGGTGATATTGGCCGGTATCGTGATATGCTCCTTAAATCGCCCGAGGTTTTTCCGCAAGCTGATTTTATCCTTATTGAATCGACCTATGGCGATAAACTTCATGATATGGTAGCGCCAGCTACAGATAAGGTGCTAAATTATATTGTTGACACCTGCCTTAAAAAGAGAGGTAAGCTTATCATACCCGCTTTTAGTGTGGGTCGCACACAGGAGATATTATATATACTCAATCGCTTGTCGATAGAGAACAGGCTACCCCCGATCACCTACTATGTAGATAGCCCGCTTTCTATTGAAGCAACGGAGATCATCAAGCATCATCCTGAATGTTTCAATAAGGATGTTCGGGAAGTATTGAGTCATGATGATGATGTGTTCTCCTTTCCAGGGCTGCAATATGTGCGAACGGCTGAAGAGTCGATAGCGCTGAACTCAATGCATGACCCATGTGTCATTATATCAGCATCGGGCATGGCAGAGGCAGGCAGGGTAAAGCACCATATTGCACATAATATAGATAAGCCAAATAGCACCATACTTATAGTTGGTTATTGCGAACCGCACTCGCTTGGCGGCCGCCTCAGTGCCGGTGCGCAGGCTGTACATATATACGGGCAGCCCTACCAGGTAAAAGCAGATATAGGTGTGATACGCAGTATGAGTGCGCATGGCGACTACGAAGACCTGAGCCAGTGGCTTGCCTGCCAGGATCCGCGTGAAGTACAGAAGTTATTTATCGTGCACGGAGAATATGATGTGCAACTCAACTTTAAAGAACGCCTGCTTCGCAAAGGTTTCCGCGATGTGGAGGTGCCTGCATTACACCAGGAGATAGGTCTTGGGATATAGTTGCCGCTGTTGCAGGATTTATCCCCAATCATCCAGCATTTTTCTTGCCAGCACTATTTGCCCGCCATGATAAGCATTATGGTCGGCTATGAGCATGGCCTCGCGAAGCAGGTTTTGCCCGCTGCCCCATGCAAAAGGTGCATAGAGATCGTTACTTTCGTCTTCAACCAGTGCGATAAACTCTTTAAGATCGCTACGGATTGCGGCAAGGCAATTTTCCCATTCCCGGGTATCTTTGGGTGCAGGTTCTTTTGGCCAGTAATCATCAGGCCATTTCATTTCTTTATAATCAGGGTTGCGGCAAAAATCGAGTATATCCCATTGCGCTATACGAATATGTTCGGCAAGTTGCCAAACGCTATAGGGCATACCTGCAGGCTTTGTGCCGTAGTGTTCTGGTGATATGCCATTCAGTGCATCATCGAGCGTGGCATGTGCATTGGGCCTTGTAAGAAAGGAGATAAGTTGCTTACGTAGTTCCTGTTCAGTATTATTCATCTTAAGCGCTTTTTATGCAAGTTAAGAAAGTGAGTCTGTTCCGGGTGGAGTTATAGTCCTATTTGCCCAGCATAGCTTTAACCGCTGCGAATCCTTTTTGTGCCTGGGGATGGTTAGGGTTGTATTTGAGGGCATTTTTCCAGGCATCATAAGCTACATCGTATTGCTGCAGGCTATAGGCGGCCCCGCCAAGATTGTACCATAGGTCGGCATTGGTAGGGTCGGCCTCAAGGCCTTTCCGGAAAATAACCATAGCTTCGGGATATTTGCCGACCTTGCCATATTGGTTCCAGCCGATGTCTATGTAATAATTGCCGATGAGGTTATATAAAGTAGGCAGTGTGGGGTAATGCGGAAATACTTTTTTCAGGGAATCAAAATCGGCCTTTGCCAGGTCCATTTTGCTGAGCTTATAGTAAACCACCCCCCTGTTGAGATAACCATTAGCAAAAGTAGGGTGGAGTTTCAGGGCTTTATTGAGGTAAGTGAGTGATGTGTCAAGATATTTCTTTTTCAGTATAGTATCGGGCGTGCCATCGGCCAGACCTATATAACAGGCCCCGGCATTGGCATTGGTGACTACGCTGTTGGGTGCTGTCTTCACATCGGTAAGAAAAAGGTTATGATCATTCTTCCATTCAGCATTGCGGGCAATGGTCTTGTAACCGCTGAGCACTATGATGATCGCGAGCAGGCTACCCAGCCAGGCTTTGGCAACTTGTTCGTTCTTAGTTCTGCGGTATCCTTCATATAGTAACCATGCCAGCACCATTACGAAACCTACCGATGAATGGTAAATAAGCCGCTCACCCATTGGGGCACCGATATCGAAAATGAAATTGGATATCAGGAGCAGGTTGAGCAGGTAAAAAGCGATGGCGAAGGAGAGGATATGCCTCTTTTTGAACAGCAGGAGCATAGCTGCGATCATGCCGCTATACAGGAGTATGGAAAGCCATACAAGCGGATTGCCGAAACCGGAATAGGGGATCTGTGCATAGGAATAATCGGAAGAAAGGGGATGCGGGAAAAACAACAGGCGGAGATAACGTAATAATATAGCTATCTCGCTAGCCAGGCGCTGCGCTCCGGTAGCATATAGGTAGGGGTTGTTGAGTATCTCATCTTCAGAACCGGCGCTTTTGGGCGCTATGACTGAAATGCGCAGGTAGAAATATAGCAGGAAAACAGCGAGAAAAGGCAGCAGCGCCATTACGCTCTTACGGATGTTATAACCCTTTGTGAGGTACAGCATCATAGGCAGCAGCACCAGTAAGGTCACTGCATATTCCTTTGACAGAAGTGCCAGGAAGAACCATAGCAAGCCCAAGGCCAGTGTAATGATCTTTTTGTTTTCTGCATAGCGGTATGCATAGATGAGGGCCAGGCAAATGAACAGCAGGGACATGATCTCATCGCGGCTTTTAACATTGGCTACAACTTCGGTATGTATGGGATGGATCGTAAAGAGCAATGCGGCAAGGAATGCAATAAATGTATGTTGCGGGAAGGCTATCGTACGCAGGAAATAAAGCAAGACCACTGCCGACAGGATAAACAGCAGCACATTGACCACGTGCCTTACATGCATGAGTTGTATAAAGCCGGCTTCTTCAGGCGATCTTACACCGTAGGCTACCGCCACCTTGCTATAATCGATGCCGGAGCCGAGTAGTTCCTGCTCGATGGCAAAGGTAACAATAGACAGTGGCCTGTAGCGGCCCCCCGACAGTTGATTGCTGGAATTAAGTGATGAGTAGTAGCTATCGAAGGCATCCTTGCCCATAATGCCAGGAATGCCGCTGAAGCCTTGCTGTACATAAGTATTCTTGGCTATGAGAATGCCGTCATCAAGTGCATAGTCGTTCTGAAATGTATTGAAGTAAAAGACAAAACCCAGTAGTGCTATGATCACAGCCTGCACTTTGAAACCGGCCAAAGAGAGCGGCTCTTGAGTACGGGCAGGGCTAGATTGAAGCGGCTCTGTTTTTAGTTCCTGCTGTGGTGCGGTTGCCTGTTGACGGGCCTTATTTTTTTTCCTGGACATAGCGTGCAACCAAAAATAACAAAAAAGGATGCTAAGTGAAAACTGTTACCGGTGCAGGAAAATATCAGGAAAGCTTGCCGGGAGGCGCTGCTATAAATGCTTCAACAACAGCTACGAGGTCTTTAGTTGCCGTCTCAAGATCATCATTAATAATGATACGGTCGAACTTAGTAGCGAAAGTTAATTCGTGGATGGCTTTGTCTATGCGTTCTTCCAGTGTTTGCGGGGTTTCTGTGCCCCGTGCCTGCAGGCGCTGGCGGAGTACATCTATAGATGGGGCTTCGATAAAGATACTGAGGGCTGCATTGCGGTAGGCTTCCTGTATGGCCAGGGCTCCCTTTACGTCTATATCCACGAGCGGGTATTTATTATCTTCCCGGATGCGGAGTATCTCAGATCGCAATGTTCCGTAATATTTTCCGGTGTAGACCATTTCCCATTCTATAAAGGCATCATCTGCTATTAATTTCTTAAAGGTGGTCTCATCATAAAAATAATAATCCTTGCCCTGCGTTTCACCTGTACGGGGCTGCCGGGTACAGGCTGAAATGGAAAACTCAAGGCGCGGGCACGCAGCCAGCAAGCGTTTTACGAGAGTCGTTTTACCAGAGCCGGAAGGGGCTGTAATGACTATGATCTTTTCGGGTGTCAAAAGAATAATATAAAAGGCTGCTAAAGTAAATATTTTCTGAAAAGAGAAAGAAGAAAAAGATAATGAGGATAGGTAACAAGATAAAATTATAGACTATTTTTGCAACGGTTTAGTGTTAATGGAATATGAAGGATATATTATTAAAATATTTCCTTCTGAAAACGCTAAATTTATATTTGAATAAGGAAAAACAATGCCTGAATTTAAGAATTGAACTATTTTTGACCCAAATACGGTTTTAGTCGAATAGTTTAAAGTTGTTTTTATAGACTAATCATTAATGCATGAACGGAAAGTTACTTGAAAAAGTAAGTGCTTATAAAGCGGCCCATGAAGCAAGGGCAATGGGCATTTACCCTTACTTCAGGCCTATTTCTTCGGCCCAGGACACTGAGGTTATTATCGACGGGAAAAACGTATTAATGTTTGGCTCGAATTCGTATCTCGGGCTGACCAATGATGAACGGATAAAGAAGGCTGCGATCGAAGCCATTGAAAAGTATGGCTCGGGATGTGCCGGATCGAGGTTCCTGAATGGCACGCTGGATATACACCTGGAGCTGGAAAAAAGACTTGCGGAATATGTAGGCAAGGAAGATGCCATTGTATTCAGCACAGGGTTCCAGGTAAACCTGGGCGTATTATCGTGCCTGCTGGGCAGGAATGACTACCTGATATTTGATGAATATAACCACGCATCTATAATTGACGGGGGGCGCCTCTCGTTCTCACGTGTGCTGAAGTATAAGCACAACAATATGGAAGACCTGGAGCTAAAGCTGAGCAACCTGCCGGAGGATGTGATAAAGCTGATCGTGGTAGATGGTATATTCAGCATGGAGGGTGATATTGTGAAGTTACCTGAGATCGTTGCCATTGCAGAGAAGTATGGCGCAAATATAATGGTAGATGATGCGCATGGGCTAGGGGTAATAGGAGATAAGGGTGCCGGTACGGCATCGCACTTCGGCCTGAGTAAAGAAGTAGACCTGACCATGGGGACCTTCTCTAAATCGCTGGCCTCGCTGGGAGGCTTTATAGCCAGCGACGGCCCTACGATAGAATACCTGAAACATCATGCAAGATCGCTGATATTCAGCGCCAGTATGACACCTGCGTCAACAGCCAGCGCTCTTGCCGCCCTTGACATAATACAACAGGAGCCTGAGCATATAGAAAGATTATGGGCCAATACCCATTATGCAGCAAAACTGCTGAAAGAAAAAGGATTTGACATCGGGGATACCGAGACCCCGATCATACCTATATATATCAGGAACAATGAAAAGACCTTTCTCATCACCAAGCGACTACAGGAGAACGGTGTATTTGTTAACCCGGTAGTATCACCAGCCGTACCACCAGATGCAACGCTGATACGTTTCTCCCTGATGGCTACGCATACTTTTGACCAGATCGCCGAGGCGATAGACAAACTGGAAGAAGCTATGAAGTGGGCAAATGATATGGTGACCGTAAATGCAAATGTATGATCAGCATCGTACCAGTAAATAATAAAAAACTACTTAAAGCATTTATCGATTTTCCACACGACCTATATAAGGATGACAATAATTATGTGCCGGAGCTTTTTATTGCCCAGCGTGATCTGCTGACACCCGGTAAGCATCCTTTCCATAAACATTCAAGCTTACAGCTTTTCCTGGCTTATAAAAACAATGAGATCGCAGGCAGGATAGCAGCGATATTGAACAATAATCACAATAAGTTCAATAATACCAATGATGGTTTCTTCGGCTTTTTTGATTGTGTAGATGATGAAGCGGTAGCAGAAAAACTTTTTGACGAAGCTAAAAAATGGCTGAAGGATAAAGGGGTGAACACAATAATAGGCCCTGTAAATTTTTCAACCAACGAAACATGTGGCTTGCTGATAGATGGATTTGATAGCCCGCCCGTAGCCATGATGACGTATAACCGCCCCTATTATACAAGGCTTATAGAAAAGGCAGGTTTTGGTAAAAAGACCGACCTGTTTGCTTACCAGATCGTATCGGGCGATTTTGATGATAAGCCGGCACGCCTTATGGAATTGCTCAATGAGCGCCTGAAACAAAAAGGCATCACCATAAGGAAGGCCAACCTCAAAAATTTCAAAAAAGAAGTAGCCAGCCTGCGCGAAGTATATAACCAGGCCTGGGATAAGAACCTGGGTTTTGTGCCGATGACCGATGACGAATTTGACTACCTGGCCAAAGACCTTAAGCTGATTCTGGATCCCGATTTTTGCATGGTAGCAGAGCACGAGGGTAAAATGATCGGTTTCTCGCTTTGTATACCTGATGTGAACCAGATATTGCGAAAGGTGAAAAGGGGCAGGCTTTTGCCTACGGGGATATTTAAGCTGCTGACCCAGAAAAAGAAGATAAACGGGATAAGGGTGATCGCACTTGGCGTGGTGGAAGGCTACCGGAAACTGGGCATAGAGGCTGTGTTCTATGGCAGCATTATACAGAAGGGGAGGGAAAAGAATATGAAAACTGCCGAGGCGTCATGGATACTGGAAGACAACTTCCTGATGAATAAGGCCATTCAAAACATTAATGGCAAAGTTTACAAGAAATACAGGATATACGAAAAGAGTTTATGAAGGAAAGGGTATTGATCACGGGGGCAAGTGGGTTTGTGGGCTATCACTTAATAGAGGCGGCATTGAATGCCGGTCTTGAAGTGCATGGCGCTATCCGCCGCTCCAGCGATGTATCCCACCTTTCCGGGCTTGATGTACAGTTCGTTTATCCTGATTATAGCGATGCTGCTAAGTTGCAAAAAGACCTGGAAGAAGGACAATATAATTATATCATTCACGCAGCCGGGGTTACAAGAGCAAAAAACGAAGCTGAGTATAATAAAATAAATGCGGGGTATACAGATATGCTGGCCCAGGCAGCAAGTGCGGCCAAGATACCTCTTTCCAAGTTTGTTTTCATCAGCAGCCTGGCTGCAATGGGCCCTACATTTTATGAAGATACACAACCTATAACCGAACTGAGTGAGGCACGGCCCGTAACCAATTATGGTAAAAGTAAACTATTGGCTGAACGTTACCTTGCTGAGCGCAAAGAATTACCGCTTGTAGTTTTACGCCCTACTGCGGTATATGGGCCCCGGGAGAAAGATATCTATATCATGTTCAAGACCCTGAAAAGCGGGTTGGAGCCATATATAGGCACTAAAGGTCAGTGGCTAAGCTTCATATATGCCAAAGACCTGGCCAATGTAGCTATTAGATCTTTGGCCATACCGGGCGATCATATTGCCTACAACATATCGGACGGCAATATTTATGCACGCTATGAACTGGCAAACCTTACCAAGAAGATATTGGGGAAGAAGACTTTGAAATTTCATGTGCCGCTTGGCGTGGTTAAGGCATTGTCCGGCATACTGGAGTTAACAGCCAGTAAAGGCAAAACGCCTGTGCTGAATAATGAAAAACTGGCAGAATTGACGGCGGAGAACTGGAATTGCAGCATAGAAAAGCTGAAGAAAGATATGGGTTATGTGCCGGCTTACGACCTTAAAAAAGGACTTGAAGAAACATTACAGTGGTATCAATCAAACAATTGGCTATAAGCATAAAAATTTAAAAAGAAACAGAACAAATCATGGAATACCAGATCCAACAAGCAGATGGAAAATTAGGCGTACTCATACCCGGCATGGGTGCAGTAGCCACTACATTCATAGCAGGTGTTGAGGCCATAAGGAAGGGCTTCTCGCAGCCTGTAGGTTCCCTTACCCAGATGGGCAATATAAGGCTGGGCAAAAGAACAGAGAACAGGTACCCCCTGATAAAAGACTTCGTACCGCTGACCAAACTTGAAGATATCGTGTTTGGCGGATGGGATGTGTACAGCGATAATATGTATGAGGCTGCAACCAATGCAAAGGTATTGGAGCCCATGCTGCTGGCAGCCATAAAGCCTGAACTGGAAGCCATTAAACCGATGGAAGCGGTTTTTGACAAATCCTTTGTCAAAAACCTGGATGGCACCAATGTAAAGAAGCGTGCTACAAAATATGAGCTGGCAGAAGCATTGATGGAAGATATCGCCAACTTCAAGCAGCAGCACAATTGCAGCCGCCTTGTAATGGTATGGTGTGCATCTACCGAAAAATATATAGAGCAGGGTGATGTACATGAAACCATCGAGGCATTTGAAGCGGGCCTTAAAAATAATGATGAGCGTATATCGCCAAGCATGATCTATGTATATGCTGCTATTAAGATGGGCGTTCCGTTTGCAAACGGGGCACCAAACCTTACCTGTGACATACCGGCAATTATAGAGCTTGCCAAACAAAACGGAGTTGCTATAGCGGGTAAAGATTTCAAGACCGGCCAAACATTGATGAAGACCATCGTGGCGCCCGGCTTACATGCCAGGGCACTGGGTATCAGGGGCTGGTTCTCTTCTAACATACTAGGTAACAGGGATGGCCTGGTGCTCGATGACCCGGAAAACTTTAAGACCAAAGAAGTGTCAAAGCTGAGCGTGCTGGAAGAAATATTGCGTCCGGACATAAACCCGGAACTGTATGGTGAACTGTACCATAAAGTACGTATCAACTATTATCCGCCTCATGGTGATAATAAAGAGAGCTGGGATAATATAGACATATTTGGCTGGCTGGGTTACCAGATGCAGATAAAGATCAACTTCCTGTGTCGTGATTCGATACTTGCAGCACCCATTGTGCTTGATCTTGCCTTGTTCATGGACCTGGCACAGCGTGCCGGCATGAGTGGCATACAGGAATGGTTGTCGTTCTACTTCAAGTCGCCACAAACAGCACCGGGCTTAAAGCCGGAGCATGATATTTTCAAGCAGCTCATAAAACTGCAAAATACGCTGCGTCATATAATGGGAGAAGACCTTATTACGCACCTGGGACTGGATTATTACCAGGACCTTGTAGAAGCGTTATGATAACTTTTCATAAAACCGTTGCCACATCGCTTGGCATTGGGTATATGGGTAAGGGCGGTGGCACAGTGGCTGCGATCTTTGCCTGCATTTGCTGGTATGCTGTAAACCGTTTGTATCCCATGGAGCCATGGATGCAACTGGTAATAGCCTTGGCGGTGACCATACTTGGCATATGGAGTGCTGATAAAGTGGAACCATTGTGGGGAAAAGATGATAAAAAAGTAGTGATAGATGAAGTGGCAGGTATGATCATAAGCCTGCTGCTGGTGCCGGTAACCTGGCAGTATATCATAGCTGCTTTGGTGCTGTTCCGCTTCTTTGATATCGTAAAACCGCTGTATATACGCAAAACTGAAAGCTTAAAAGGAGGATGGGGTGTGATGATGGATGATGTTTTATCAGGTGTATATGCCAATATAATATTACAGATGCTGTTGCTAATAAAGCTGTTTTGATGTTTACGTTCATAAAAGCACAGGCTGCATCGGTCATTGCCACGATAGTTGATTTCGTGGTGACGATATTACTTGTGAAGCTATTTGTTTTGCAGGAAGATATTGCCATAACTGCTGCTGCTGCAACAGGAACAATAAGCGGCGGTATAGTAAACTTTATGCTGGGCCGTGAATGGGTGTTTCTTGCCAGGCACCGGACAAGGACTTCGCAGGCAAGCAGGTATTTCCTGGTGTGGGCGGGCAACCTGTTACTGAATGCAGGAGGTGTTTATACCCTTATTCATTACAGCAGCATAAACTATGTGACGGCGAAAGTACTGGTATCGGTATTAGTGGCATTTAGCTATAATTATTTTTTACAAAAGAGATATGTTTTTAGATAGAAAGAAAGGTATAAGACTGGTATGGCTCATTGGTTTGGGTTTCTTCTTTTTGTTCACAAATATTGCCCGCGGGCAAAACACCGTAATTAAGGGACATGTACGTGAAGCAGGTAGCAAAAAGCCTTTACCTTTTGTGAGTGTGTTTTTCCCGAACAGCCCTGTAGGCACTAATACAAATGACAACGGCTACTTTGAGCTGAAGGGGGATAAGGATTATAATAAAGTACAAATATCCTATGTAGGGTATAAGACCATAGTGCGTAAAGTGACTCCGGGACAGGAACAAACACTGAACATAAGCCTGGAGCCTGACACAAGGGAACTGAAAGAGGTGACCGTGAAGCTGAAAAAGGTACGTTATCGCAATAAAAATAACCCCGCTGTCGATCTGATCAGGGAAGTGATAGATCATAAATCGCAGAACAAGATGGAACACTCCGACTATGTGGAGTATGAACAGTATGAAAAACTGAGTGTGTCGCTCATCAATACCCCTGATAAGCTGAAGAACAACAGGCTGTTGCGTTCATTTAAATACATAACGAGAAATATTGACACGACCACTTTCCCGGATAAAGCGTTAATGCCGCTATATATGCAGGAACAGCTATCGCAGCATTATTATCGCAAATCACCGGAAAAGAACAAGACCATAATAACCGGCGAAAAGAAAGTGAACTTTGGTGAATATATAGATAACCAGGGCCTCAAGGCATACCTGAAGCATATGTACCAGGATGTGGATATCTATAAGAATAACATATCGCTGATGACCAACCAGTTCCTCAGCCCGATAGCGGATATGGGACCTACTTTCTACCAGTATTTTATAGTAGATACTACCGAAGTGGACGGGCAAAAACTGGTGGGCCTTAGTTTCTTTCCCCGCAATAAGACCGATATGCTCTTCCAGGGCCGGCTATATGTGACGATGAATGGCGACTATGCCGTGCAAAAGGTGATAATGACCGTTAATAAGAACATCAACATAAACTGGATCAGGGATCTGGATGTGACACTGAACTTTGAAAAAGGCAATGATGGAAAGTATCACCTCAGCAAAAGCGATGTGAAAACGGATTTTGGCCTGAGCTCTAAAAAGTCGAGCGGTATATACGGTCAGAGAACGGTATCGTTCAAAAACTACCTGGTGGATGTACCCCGCCCCGATAGTATATACCAGGGTGAGTCGGTAGTGGAAAAAGATGGAGCAGAGGCACATGATAGCGAGTACTGGCTGGAAAACAGGCACGATACACTTACCCTTGCAGAGTCGAGGACCTATGCCAATAGCGACAGCCTGAGAAATTCCAAGACTTTTAAAAGGACAATGGATATCATAACCCTGTTCATCGCAGGGTATAAGCGTGCAAGCCCCTATTTTGAAGTAGGCCCGGTGAATACTTTTTATAGCTTTAACCCTGTAGAAGGTTTCAGGTTAAGGCTTGGCGGACGTACTACACCTAACCTCAGCAAGCGTTACTATTTTGAGACCTATGGGGCCTACGGCTTTAAAGACAAACAGTGGAAATATTATTTTGGAGGCACCTATTCATTCACAGGCCGTTCTATATACGAGTTTCCTGTAAAGATACTAAAAGCGAATTACCAGAAAGATACCAAGATACCCGGCCAGGAGCTGCAGTTCATACAGGAAGATAATGTGCTCTTATCGATCAAGAGAGGTGTAAACGATAAATGGCTGTACAACAATATTTACAACATTACCTACCTGAACGAATTTAAAAACCATCTTTCGTTTCAACTGGGATATAAGAACTGGAAGCAGCAGCCTGCGGGTGCACTAACTTACATAACATCGGATGCTGTAAGCCCCAGCCCGGTGCCCGATATTACAACTTCGGAGTTCTCGCTTGAGCTCAGGTATGCACCTCATGAGGATTTTTACCAGGGCAAGCTCTACCGCATACCCATACCTAACCGTTACCCGGTTTTCTCTTTCAGGACCATAGCAGGGGTAAAGGATTTTCTTGGCGGGCAGTATAACTATCAAAACTTTACCCTGAATATCTATAAGCGTGTATACATGTCGCAACTGGGCTATAGCGACGTAGCGCTCGAGGGCGGGTATATAGCCGGTAGAGTTCCCTTCCCATTGCTGGCTATACACAGGGCCAACCAAACCTATTCTTTACAGTTGCAGTCGTACAATATGATGAACTTCCTGGAGTTTGTCAGCGATCATTATGCCAGCCTTATTGTCGATCACTGCTTTAATGGTTTTGTGTTCAACAAGATACCTTTATTCAGGAGGCTGCGCTTCAGGGAATATGCTAATGTGAAAATATTGTATGGTGGTGTACGTGATGAGAATATGCCTGCGAATAATGGGGACCTCTTGCAATTCCCCAAATACCCTGATGGTACCCCCGCGACATATACCCTGGAGCAGCAACCCTATATTGAGGGGAGCCTCGGCATCGGTAATATCCTCAACTTTTTCAGGATAGATGTAGTGAAGCGGTTTACATACCTGGACCACCCCGAAGTGTCACAAATAGGTATAAGAGGCAGGTTCAAATTTGATTTTTAAGACAGGAGACATTCCTAATATGAATTGGAAAGACATAAGAAACGGTTTACAACAGGGGATCTATAAGGTCATTAATCCCTTTGTCCGTTTTTTGATAAAACTGGGGCTTACACCCAATGCAGTTACCACTATCGGCTTGATATTGAATATCGGCGTAGCAGTGATCTTCATCATAGGTGCTGAAGAAGGTAATCGTGGCGACCTGAGTTATGTGGGCTGGGCAGGTGCATTGGTTCTTTTTGCAGGGATATTTGATATGCTCGACGGACAGGTAGCAAGGCTGGGTAAGATGAGCAGCACTTTTGGAGCTATGTACGATTCGGTGCTCGATCGTTATAGCGAGATGGTCATGTTCCTGGGTATATGCTATTATTTGGTTGCCCACCACTATTTCTTTAGCTCTCTTTTCGCTTTTATAGCACTTATCGGTTCTATGATGGTGAGTTATACAAGGGCCAGGGCAGAAGGCCTGGGTATTGAATGTAAAGGTGGCTTGATGCAAAGGCCGGAACGAGTGGTGCTGGTAGGGCTTTCGGCAATAGCTTGTGGTGTCGCTGCGCATTTTATCGGTGGAGATTATAAGTTGTTCGTGCCGGGCATATCGTTTCACGTATTTGAGACCATGTCAATATTTACCATGCCTATAACTGTGATGGCGATACTGGCAAACATTACTGCCATACGCAGGTTGAAAGACGCTAAAAAAGCCCTTGATCAAAAGGACCGCAGGGAAAATATACACCGGAATGCGGCCATTATCATTATGTTAATAATTGCATGCGCCGGAATATTTGCACCTGCCGGGAATATCTATGCCCGATACACTGTAAATGTACCTGCTGTGGGCAGCGAAGTAGATACTTTCCCGGTGCCCAATGGGATAAAGAACATGATGTTTTACGTGCAGCGGACGCCCAATACAAACACCATTGTTTACGAACTGAATTATAACAAGGAAGGAACCATTGACGAGGAAACACCTATACACATATTCTGGTTAAGGTACCAGGAAGATGGCTCGAGAAAAGAACTGAATTTTATACAAAGGAAATTTGCATACGGACTGAACGTGAAAAAACTAAATGCAAATGATTACGAACTGCGTTTTGTATCGTATAACAAACATCCAATGTACCTGCGTAAAGCGACCGATGGGAAATATTATGTATTTACCGAAATTGCGCATACGCTTGCAGTACTGAAACGTATTTATTTAAGAATAGAAGGTGGTAGCTTCTGGGTGCCCAATGTTGTATATATAGAACTAAAGGGTACAGATGCTGCAACCGGTAAAGAAATTATTGAACGCTTAAAGCCATAAGTGTATGAAAAAGAACTATGTCTCTAATTCGGAGGAGTCGGTGCGGATGTTCAAAAGCAACTTCATGGAAGCTTTTTCACGGGTGCACTTTTCTGTGCCGCTAATACTATATGTGCCGGTGGTTTTGTTTTTTGCTATTGCAGCATTTGTTAGTGCAGGTGTGAGCATTGCCGGTTTTGCCGGGTTTTACGCACTCGGTGTTTTGGTATGGTCGGTAGTGGAGTATTTTTTGCATCGCTTTGTATTCCATTTTGTACCGGAGTCAAAATGGGGCCAGCGAATACATTTTGTATTTCATGGTGTGCATCACGATTATCCTAACGACACCAAAAGGCTGGTGATGCCACCCGCCGTAAGCATACCGCTGGCTTTTCTCTTTTATTTCCTGTTCTCCCTGATATTAAGTAAAGCATACCTGTGGTCTTTCTTCCCGGGTTTCGTATCGGGCTATCTCTTTTATGATATTACCCATTATGCTTTGCATCATCACAATTTCAAAAGTGCATTCTGGAAAAAATTAAAGAAACATCATATGCTGCACCATTACTCCGATTCAAGCAAAGGGTATGGTGTAAGCTCTCCATTATGGGATAAGGTATTGAGATCGGATTTTATTAAAAAACAAGCGTAAATGAATGGTAACAGCCAGGTGGCAGCTAATGTGAGTTTGTGGCGCAGAGCCGATATATTGCTCATGGGCAGTATATCGGGTGTGTACCTGTTACTCTCACGCTTCCTGATAGGTTTCAGGCCCGAGCAGGTATTCCTGGTGGGCTTTGTGAACCTGATGTATTTTATATCCAGGGGTACGAGAAAGTTCATTACGGGCTTCTCCATTTTCATTATTTACTGGATCATTTTCGATTACATGAAGGCTTTTCCCAACTATAAATATGCCACTGTGCATATACAGGGCCTTTATGATCTTGAGAAAAGCATTTTTGGCATCCATCTCGATGGCTTAATATTAACACCCAACGAATTTTGGCATAGCCACGGCAAGACCATTCTTGATGTGCTTTCCGGCTGTTTTTACCTCACCTGGATACCTGTTCCCTTATTGTTTGCAAGCTACCTGTTCTATAAGAACAGGCGGCTATTCCTGTATTTCTCGCTTACTTTCTTTCTCGTTAATCTCATTGGGTTTGTTATTTATTATACTTACCCGGCTGCGCCACCCTGGTATGTACAGCAATATGGCTTTGTGTTTCATGAGCACACTCCCGGTAATATTGCCGGCCTTGGCAAGTTCGACCAGTTCTTTAATGTAGAGATATTCAAATCGTTGTACAGCAAAAGTTCTAACACTTTTGCTGCTATGCCTTCGCTGCATTCTTCATACCCTGCCATCGTGTTCTATTACAGCCTTAGGAACAAGATGGGGTATAAGAGTATATTCTTCGGTATAATAATGGTTGGTGTATGGTTCGCAGCGGTGTATACCGGGCATCATTATGTATTGGATGTGCTGGCGGGCATTGCCTGTGCAGCTACCGGGATAATATTGTTTAATTGGCTGGTGGCTAAAAATATATTGACGGGATTTATAGAAAGACTGGTTAAGCTAACGAAATAGGATAGGAGCATTTTTTTTTAATCGCAGACTATATTAAAAATGTACTCATCATGCTAAAAGTGGAAACGAAAAGAGACGAAATGGTCAGGTCCTCAATTGTGGATGCTGCTAAAAAGCTTTTTCAGCAATATGGGTTGACCAAAACCACGATGGAAGATATTGCCCGGTCGATAGGCAGGGGCAAAAGTAGCCTGTATTATTACTATCCCACAAAGGAAGACATTTTTGAGGCGGTGGTGCTTAATGAGAAACAGAGTATTATTCGGGAGATAGAAACTGCGGTGGATAAATCTGATTCGGCAGAAGGAAAGCTCAGGATATTTGCTTTGACCATTAGCAATGCCGTTAAAAAAAGGATAATACTCTTCAACATCATCAGGTCGGAGTTGAATGATGATTTGTGTCTTATGAAGGTATTCAAGAAAAAATACGATACCATTGAAATAGACCTGTTGCGCAATATCATCGATTATGGTATCAAAACAGGAGAGTTCAAAGAGCTGAATAAAGAACAGCTTGACGATGTTACCCTTATCAGTATAAGTATGTTGCGCGGGCTCAGGCTCAATCTCATTGATGAAGAACATTCCGGTAAAGACATCAGCGAACTGGTCAATTTCTCTATAGACCTATTAATAAGGGCATTAAAAAAATAAGCACGAGGTTTGTGCTTTTCTTTGCCGCTCACCTTACCCGGGCGGTAATATCCATTTCTTAATAGTTTGTTATCGGCTTATAAACGGCAGGTTAAGCCGGGCTGTATATTTTGAAAGGCATGTTGTGGCTTATACTTTTGGGTCATTAAACCTACGCAATATGTTTAACATACCATCAGCCACTGAAAATAGATCATCTGTACATTACAGGTTCTTCAAAGCCATTTGCCACAAAGGCAATCATTTTCTCTGCGATTTCAGCGATGAAACAATGCCGGAGAATAAAGTGAAATATCTTGTGGATATCGAGATACCCGGCCATGAGCATTTGCATGTGGAAATGTACCAGGCTGAAGACAACAAATGGCATACGGCAATGCCCCTGCAGCAATATAGCGGCCTCGAAGAGGTACTTGATGATGCTATATATTCATATACAGTATTGAACTAACGGAGACAATAAATAGTAAAATGATGCCCATGGTATTTACCATGGGCATTGGTGTTTTTGTCAGGTATTGGTGAGACTACCTGAAATAAATGCAGTTGATCGTTATTTATTTAGGACATGATGTCCAATCGTATGGAAAAATTGTGACATTTCTTCAGTTGCTTGACTTTGGAACATTTTTTATGCATAATAGGCAGGAGCGAAAACTAATTATATGAATTTGAACAATTTTACCATAAAAGCACAGGAAATACTGCAGCAGGCGCAGCAACTGGCTTTCAATAACCAAAACCCAAATATTGAGACCGCGCACATCTTAAAGGCGCTGCTCGATGATAATGATGGGCCTATCTCATACCTGCTTAAGAAGAATAACGTCAATATAAATTTTGTTGACAATAAGCTCGATGAGCAGATAGGACGCCTTCCCAAAATGCCTAACGGTGATCCTGCACAAAATATAAGCAGGGACGCCAATAATGTAATACTTCGGGCAGGTAACGCGCTAAAACAGTTCAATGATGAATTTGTCACCGTCGAGCACCTGCTGATAGCTTTATTACAGGTAAACGACGAGACCGGCAAACTTCTTAAAGATGCAGGGCTTACCGAAAAAGGTCTTGTAGCGGCTATTAAAGAACTCCGCAAGGGCAGCACGGTGAATTCGCAAACATCAGAGCAGCAATATAACTCGCTGGAACGTTATGCCAAGAACCTTAATGAGATGGCCCGTAATGGCAAGCTCGATCCTGTTATAGGCAGGGACGAGGAGATACGCCGTACCCTGCATATCCTCTCTCGCAGGTCAAAGAATAACCCAATATTGGTTGGTGAGCCCGGTGTGGGTAAAACGGCTATCGTGGAAGGGCTTGCGCACCGTATCATTAACGGGGACGTGCCCGATAACCTGAAATCGAAGATCATCTTTGCCCTGGATATGGGTTCCCTCATGGCTGGCGCGAAGTATCGTGGCGAGTTTGAAGAAAGGCTCAAGGCCGTGGTAAAGGAAGTGACGGAAAGCAATGGAGAGATCATTCTCTTCATTGATGAGATACATACACTCATAGGCGCTGGTGCTATGGAGGGGGCTATGGATGCGGCCAATATATTGAAGCCGGCCCTGGCCCGTGGCGAACTGCGTGCTATCGGGGCTACAACTTTGAATGAATACCAGAAATATTTTGAAAAGGATAAAGCCCTTGAGCGTCGTTTCCAGAAGGTATTTGTAGATGAGCCTACGCCTGAAGATGCGATATCCATATTGCGCGGGCTTAAAGACCGTTATGAAAGCCATCACCAGGTACGCATAAAGGATGAGGCCATCATTGCAGCGGTTGAGCTGTCGCACAGGTATGTTACAGACCGTTTTCTACCCGATAAGGCCATAGACCTTATAGACGAGAGCGCTGCAAAGTTGAAACTGGAAATGAACTCTATGCCCGAAGAGCTGGATGAACTGGAGCGCAGGATACGCCAGCTGGAGATAGAACGCGAAGCGATAAAGAGAGAGAATGATGAAGAAAAACTGAAAGAACTGAACAGGGAGATCTCTTTACAGACCGTGGAACGTGATACCCTGAAAGCAAAGTGGCTGGAAGAAAAGGAAATTGTAGACAAGATCAACAAAACAAAGACGAGCATTGAACATTTAAAGCTGGAAGCCGAACAGGCAGAACGCGAAGGCGATTATGGTAAGGTAGCCGAGATACGCTATGGTAAGATAAAAGAGGAAGAAGGACAGGTAGAGGAGTTAAGCCGGCAGCTTGATACTATGGACAGCCAGCGGAAACGCCTGCTGAAAGAAGAAGTGGATGCTGAAGATATTGCGGAAAATGTGGCGCGTGCCACCGGCATACCGGTGCAAAGGATGTTGCAAAGTGAGCGCGATAAGCTGCTGAGCCTCGAAGACGAACTGCACAAGCGTGTGGTGGGGCAGGATGAAGCTATAGAAGCAGTATCTGATGCCATAAGGCGCGGCAGGGCCGGCTTGCAGGATCCGCGCAGGCCGATAGGCTCTTTCATATTCCTGGGTACTACAGGTGTAGGTAAGACAGAACTTGCAAAGGCCCTCGCCGAGGTGCTCTTTGACGACGATAGTATGATGACCCGTATTGACATGAGTGAGTACCAGGAGAAGCACAGTGTGAGTCGTTTGGTAGGTGCCCCTCCCGGTTATGTGGGCTATGATGAAGGTGGCCAGCTTACTGAGGCTGTACGCCGCAAGCCATATTCTGTTATACTGCTTGACGAGATAGAAAAAGCGCATCCCGATACATTCAATGTACTGTTGCAGGTACTGGATGATGGCCGCCTGACGGATAATAAGGGCAGGGTAGTGAATTTTAAGAATACCATTATCATCATGACCAGTAACCTGGGCAGCCATATCATACAGGAGAACTTTGCAGAACTGGAAGGTAAAGACATTGATAAGGTGGTGGAAAGCACTAAGGAGCAGGTAATGGAACTGCTGCGACAGGCCTTAAGACCTGAATTCCTGAACAGGGTCGATGATATTATCATGTTCCACCCGCTGCTGAGAAAGGAGATAAAAGGTATCATACGTATCCAATTAGAGCACTTAAAAGGCCAGTTGGCAGAGCAAGGTATCAACCTGCAGTTCTCAGACTATGCACTTGATTACCTTTCAGAGCGTGGTTTCGATCCGCAGTATGGTGCAAGGCCGCTCAAACGCCTTATCCAGAAGGATATTATTAACCTGCTGAGTAAAAAGATCATTTCGGGTGATATAGATAAGAGCAAGCCGGTCTTGATCGATGTTTTTGATGGGGTAGTAGTGATGCGTAATGAAGCAGAAGTAAGTGAAAAATAAGATAAATAATAACTATAATAAGCATGATATTAAGAGCCCGGTATCCCGGGCTCTTAATATATAGTTCGATCTCATGTTAATTGAAAGAAAAGTATTAGATTTACATTATATCATGTACCCAAACATACAATTATGAAAAAACTCTTTTTATTATCTCTTTCTGTAATGGCGCTTGCCACTGCTGGCTTTGCACAATCAAAACAAGCTCCTCGCGCTCAGCAAAGTGCGGCTGTGCAAAAGGAGCAGACCGACAATATGGAAGTGCAGGGCATACCAATAAATGTATACGTAAAGTCGCAAACCGACCAGATGACAAAGGATCTTGGTCTTAGCCCGGGGCAATCCAGTACGCTTATGGAAGTGAACAGGAATATTGCCATAAAGAGGAGCCATGCTGAAAAAGCCGCGACAAGCAGGATGCAGGCCCAAAAAAGCAATGATGAGATCAGCAAATTCAGGATGGAGCAATACCAGAGAGTATTGACGAAAGACCAGTATGCTAAATGGGCTAAGGCTAATACGGACGCAACAGTAAAATAGGCATAGTTCAATATATTTTTGCAAAAGCGCTTTCCAAAGAAGCGCTTTTTGTATTGGTATGGTATTTATATTGTGTGTTAAACCTGCAATTTATGCGCACAATACTCTGCCTCATCGCATCGAACTGTTTCATGACTTATGCCTGGTATGGGCATTTGAAAAAGAATACAGCCGATACGCCATTATTGAAATTGATATTGATCAGCTGGGCCATTGCGTTCTTTGAATATTGCTTTATGGTACCTGCTAATAATCGTTTTGGGCTTAAGGAAGGGTTTTCCCCGTTTCAATTAAAAACGATACAGGAGGTTATTTCCCTCGTGGTATTTTGCCTCTTCGCTGTTTTCTTTTTAAATGAACAGATCAGGTGGAACTATATAGTGGCCTTCATTTTCATTATCGGGGCCGTATATTTTATGTTTTATGTTCCCCGGGCTCAGTAACATCCAGTTTCAGGCTGCGTAGCAAAGGGGCGGCAAACCAGGTTACGCCAACTACTACCAGGGTCATACAGCCACCGAATACCACTGCAGGTACAGTACCCATCCATTTGGCGGTATAGCCGCTTTCTACAGCCCCCAGTTCGTTCGATGAACTGATGAACATAGTATTCACAGCTGCAACCCGGCCACGCATTTTATCAGGTGTATATAGCTGTAGTATTGTTCCGCGTATCACTACACTTACCGCATCCAGCATACCTGCAATGGTCAGCATGGCCATTGATAGATAAAAGTTGGTGGAAATACCGAAAATAACGGTGGCCAGCCCGAAACCTGCGAGGCACCCCAACAATTTATAACCGGGCTTATTCTTAAGCGGTATAAAAGAAAGGATGAACAGGGTAATGACCGAACCGATACCCGGTGCCGCATTGAGCCAGCCATAACCAACAGCGCCTACATGTAGTATGTCACTGGCATATACCGGTAGCAAGGCTACCGCACCACCGAATAATACGGCGAACATATCCAGTGAAAGTGAGGCCAGTATAAGTTGTGTTTTGAATACGAAACCCAGGCCTTCTTTGAGGCTCTTTAATACCGGTTCCTTATTCTTTTGCAATATGTCGTGTTTGGGGATGCCCGCAATGGCAACGAGCGATATGATCTCGAAAATGATGACAGCGAATAAGCTGGCACTGATGCCCAATACCAGCATTATACCCCCAAGCAGGCGCCCCACTACGAAACCCACCTGCCAGGATGTGCTGCTCCATGTAGTGCCGCTGGGATAATGTTTACGGGGTATAAGCATGCCCATAAGGGCAAATGAGGATGGACTGATAAAGGCCCGCAAGATACCGCTTATGAATACCGCTGCATAGATCAGCCGTATAATCGATGGGACCGCTACTTTAGCAGATATGTATGGCAGTGAAATAAAAGCCAGCGATGCAGCCAGCACGATGTATAGGACAATACAGACCAGCATTATACTGCGTTTCTCCCTTTGGTCTACAAAATGGCCGGAAAACAGGGAGCAGCCAATGGCGGGTATGGCCTCGCAAAGCCCCAGTACGCCAACCAGAGATACATCATTCGTAATATGATAGACCCACCAATAGATGATGGTCAATTGCATATTAAGGGCCATTATTAAGAAAAAACGCAGTGCAAGGAACCTTCTGAAGCGGGGATATTTGAGGGCTTTATTTTTCAGCAAAAACTTTAAAGCAGGCTGCAAAAGGATTTGTTTTTAGAATAAGCACAAAAATATGGCTAAAACAGCTATCCGCATCATTGAATTTGCAAGTAAAAGCTAAATTTGCTTATCTGATGAACCATACCGCGCAAATTATTGGTACAAGTATCTCCCAGGCCTTCCAGGAGCTGAGGGCCAATAAACTGCGCACCTTCCTCTCTTTGCTGGGCATCACCATTGGTATATTCTGCATTATTGCTGTGCTTACCGTGCTCGACAGTATGAAGAACAATATCAAGAAGGAGATGTCGACACTGGGCAGTGATGTGCTGTATATAGGCCGCTGGCCATGGATGGATGATGGTGGGGAGTATAAGTGGTGGGAATACTGGCGTCGTCCAAGCATGAGCCCTTCTGAAATGAGGGCCGTTGAGAACCAGGTTACCGATGCCTCTTTTGCCACCCTGTGCCTGCCGGTCAATAATCTTACCGTGAAGCATAATGATCTTGAGGCCAGCGGTATTACCGGCTATTCTGTAATGCTCAATTTTGATAAGATACAGAATATCGAGATCGCTTCAGGCCGCTACCTGAGTCCTTCTGAGCTGGACGCAGGTACCAACTCCGTAGTGCTTGGCAGCGAGGTATACAAAATATTATTTCCGGGAAACATTAATGCTGTAGGCAATACCATTACCTTCCTGGGCAGAAAGTTCAATGTGATCGGGGTTATGAAAAAGTTGGGTCAGAATATGGCAGGCTTCAATTTTGACGATGGCCTCATATTCCCTTATTACGCTGCTGCGGCCGGGCTTATCGATGTGCGGTCGCTCAATTATGAGCCCTTTATAGTGGTCAAAGCTGCAGAAGGTAAAAACCTGGAAGATATCAAGTACGAGGTGGAGGGTGTACTGCGTCGCGAACGAAAGGTGCGCCCCGGCCAGCCCGACAACTTTGCCCTTAACCAGCTCAGCCAGATATCCGAGCGCTTGGACATTTTGTTCAGTACCATAAATATAATTGGCTTCATTATAGGAGGTTTCTCATTGCTGGTAGGCGCTTTTGGTATCGCTAACATCATGTTCGTGACGGTAAAAGAGCGCACAAAGGTAATTGGTCTTAAAAAAGCTGTTGGCGCAAGGGGTAGCAGTATACTTACTGAGTTTTTGATCGAAGCGGTGACCCTCTGCCTGATCGGGGGCCTGGTTGGTATTGTGATCGTTTTGTTGCTTAGCCTAGGCCTCACCTATGGTGCAGATTTCGCAGTTACATTATCTTTAAAGAACTTTTTATTCGGGGTCAGTATTTCGGCGATGGTTGGCGTACTGGCAGGCTTTATACCTGCATATGCCGCTTCACGGCTCGATCCTGTAGTGGCGATACGCTCAAATTAGTAATATGAACAAACAACGCATACTGATACTGGACAAAGAGCGGATAGACCGCAAACTTCAGCGTATGGCTTACGAGTTGTGGGAGAATAACAGTAAGGAAAATGAGATAACCCTCATAGGTATCGAAGGCAGCGGGCTGGCGGTGGCACAAAGCCTTGCAAGCAGGTTAAGGGATATTAGCCCTTTACAGGTCGATGTACGCGCTATGAAGATCAATAAAAGAAAACCCCTCTCCGGTGAGATAAAAGTAGACATGGATCTTAGCGGCCGCTCGGTTATACTCGTCGACGATGTTGCCAATTCAGGCAAGACCCTGTTGTATGCATTGAAGCCGTTGCTCGATCACGAACCCTCACATATCATGATTGCGGTGCTGGTAGACCGTAAGCACAAGTCTTTCCCGGTATCACCCGATATAGTGGGGCATACGGTTGCCACCACTATGAAAGAACATATAGAGGTAGAGACCAAAGGAGATGAGATAATAGCTGCTTACCTGCAATAATTCAAAATTCTAAAATTCAAAGATATAGATGGCGTACACATTGGTCATTCATGGCGGGGCGGGGAAAATAACCCCTGCTATGATGAATACAGAACTGGAGCAACAGTATCATATTGCATTATCATTGGCTTTGGCTGCGGGGCAGGAAGTACTGAAGAACGGTGGCAGTGCAATGGATGCTGTGGTTGCAGCCATAGTTGAGCTCGAGAACGAACCCTTGTTCAATGCAGGCCGCGGGGCGGTCTTTACCAAAAAAGGGCTGAATGAAATGGATGCCGCTGTGATGGATGGCAGTAATTTGATGGCCGGTGCAGTGGCCGGTGTACGCAACATCAGGAACCCGATAAAACTGGCACGCGAGATCATGCTGCATTCAGGCCACGTATTCCTGAGCGGCAATGGTGCTGCGGAGTTTGCCCTCAACCGGGGCGTAGAATTTGCTCCCGATGAATATTTCTTCAATAAGCAGCGCTACGATCAGTGGGTGGAGATACGCGACAGCGACTTTTACCAGCTTGATCATAAAGATGATAACCTCAAAGGTGCAGAACCCAATCCCGACCATAAGTTCGGTACCGTGGGTGCGGTGGCAATGGATGAGCAGGGCAACCTTGCAGCAGGTACATCCACCGGTGGTATGACCAACAAACGCTTTGGCAGGATTGGGGATAGCCCCGTAATAGGCGCAGGCACCTATGCTAATAACAATACCTGTGCTATTTCCTGTACAGGTCATGGAGAGTACTTTTTGCGCGCGGTGGTAGCGCATGATGTTTCTTGCCTTATGGAATATAAGGGCCTGTCTTTGCAGGAGGCCTGTAATACAGTTATAAAAGATAAGCTTGTGAAAATGGGTGGCGAAGGCGGCCTCATCGCAGTGGATGCAAAAGGTAATTATGATATGTGCTTCAATTCAGCAGGCATGTACCGCGGCATGCGTAATAGTGAAGGGAAAGAAAATATTGCCTGGTACGAAAGTTAAAAAAAGCCGGTCGTATTTACGACCGGCTTTTTTTGCGCTCAAAATTTTCGCGATTAGGCTTCACTTTCATCATCAGCAGCCTCGTCGCCTTCCTCAAATTCTTCTTCAGTATCTTCTGTCATCTCTTCTTCGTTCTCTTCCATAGGTTCGTCTTGTGCTGTTTGGTCTTGTTCTAGTTCGTCCTGTGGCATTATGTGCTCTGTAGTCATAAAATTCAATTTTTAAGAATTAAGAATGACAGTAAATTACAGTGACTTACACATGCAAAGCGCAGACCAGACTTTTGATAATTATTTGATAATGAGTGGCTGCAGGAACATTAAGGAATTGTTGCTTATTCCTTTACTTTATAATAAGCAAGGTGACTAACAATACTAAGGGGCGAATCAATGATTTTCTGCTGTTAAATACGACCTTTCTCGTACTTCAGTCCTTTGAAGTAGGCCACATCTTTCAGCAGGCTCTTCTTCTTTATCTGCAATTGTATGGCAGCAGCCAGTGCTGTAATAGGCGAGAGGATGAATATGGCCACGATCAGCAGGTTCTTGAACTGCTTCACACGGCCCGCGCGTGCAGGATCGCCGGGGCCGCCTTTTTCACGTATATATTTAGACCAGTAGCGGAAGTTCTTGATACCGCGTTGCTCCAGTAGCACCAGCCCGGGGTTCAGTTTCACCGAGCCTATCATCATCAGTTCCTGGTGCAGTTGTTCCAGTTTATGTTCGGTAAGGTGTGTGTATATGGGCGTGCCATATCGCTGGGCCAGTTGTATATCTTTCTCCTGTACGCCCGCAGCAGGCAATAAGCCTTTAGCCTCTTTCCTCCCTGTAAAGGACCACCGTATCACGGTAAGGGTCGATATGATATTGGTGTTCGTATCTACAAGCGCTATGTTGGCCACCAGCCTGGCATTAAGCTGCTCCAGGTACATTTTTACTTTTTCCTGTGCATGCAGCCACATATTGCGTGCGCCTATCACAGTAATTACGTTCTTACCCGATAATACTTTGGCAGAGGGGCTTTGTAAAAATGATGTGATCGGTAGAGAGGGGTTAAGGAACCAGGGTTGCCAGCCGAAGATCACGAGATCATATTGCCCGTTCATGATATGGTCGGGCAGTGGCTTCATTTCGATAGGTATGTGCTGCACCGTTTCGGGCATGGTATCAAAGAAGGGTATTGCTTTCCAGGGGAAAGGGTATGGAGTAACCGGCTCAATAGCTGCGTATTCCAGCTCCACTTTATCTCTTATATCCTGCAGGATATTATCAATAATGTGGCGCAACTGTCCTGTTTGGGTAAAATATAAGACGAGGATACGTGGCTTCATAAAGCGATCAAACTACCGTAAGGTACATATAAGCGTACGAAAAACGCGCACTTTCCGGCACCATTACCAATATATGCTCGCCTTTCTTCAGGCGGCCGCTGTGAAAAAGCTCTTCCAGCATCAGGAATGCCGATGCACTGCCCACATTGCCAACCTTAGGCAGGTTATAGAACCACTTTTCCAGCGGTATGTCCATTCCTATCCTTTGGTGATGCTCATGTATCTGGTTCTTAAAGAACTCGCTCGACATATGGGGCAGGTAGTAGTCTATTTGGTCACCGGTAAGGCCATGTTTCTGCATCAGGTCGGCAAGGTATTCACCGCCCTTAGGCACTATATTATCACCCAGCAGGCGGGTGTCCTGTTTCATGGAGAATACGCTTTTATTACTCCACTCCACGGTATCCATATCGTTCCAGCCGGTAAGCGATTTATCTTCGTTCATCACTGCCCCTGCATACATACAGGCGCCCAATTCATTGGCAAAAGAAGTGATCTCCAGCCAGTTTATCTTTAATGATATGCCTTCGCTGTTGGGCTCACTTTGCACAAGGGCTGCACCGGCTCCATCGCTCAGCATCCAACGGAGAAAATCTTTTTCGAAAGCCAGTATCGGGTTTTCATGCAGGTGGTGCAGGTTGTCTGCTTCGGGCTGAAAGCGCGAAGCATGCATCCAAACCGATACCCTTTCCGAACCGGATACAGCTGCAGTTTCGGTCATGCCCGCAGCTATCGACATGTAGGCATATTTAAGAGCTTGCATACCTGTACAGCAGGCCCCTGTAGCCGATATCACCTCAACACGCCTGCCGAGGCCCAGCTCGCCATGCACCATTACTGCCTGCGAGGGTAGCAACTGTTCGGGTGAGCTGGTACCTGTAGCTAATAATTCCAGTTTATCTATGGGTAATTTTTCGTCGAAGAGCTGTTTTATCGCAGTGGCGGCAAGTTGGGCATTGGTATGTGTCTTTTTGCCATCTTTTAATGCGTAGTAACGGGTCTTTATGCCATTATTTCTTAATACAACAGATCGTGCCCTGGATGGTTTACCATCAACCATCCCAAGCACTTTTTCCATCTCATCGTTGCCAACAGGTTCGTTAGGCAGATATTTTGATAGACGGGTAATATAAACGGATCTCACTGTCTGGTTCAATTTGGGGTGCAAAAATAGCCATATTCCCTAAGTTTACTAATCTTTAATAGTAAACATGCGGTAAGCATAAATCGTGAATATAGTTAAAATTCCCTGTAATAATACAGCATTTATCGCTAAGGAATAATAACAATAATCTTCAAATTGTTTTATGCTATAAAATATAAACCTCTCTTGTTATAAGAGAGGTTTATGTATATAACGTTTATGGCGCACTATTGTTCATTACCCTGTATATTCCCGGTATTATCTATACCATAATAGTACATACCCCGGTATCCCGGGTACATGCCGCCTATCTTTAGGCTGCGGCCCGAGGCCAGTATTAATTGCAGCTCTTCAAGCGAGCTTACAGGCTGGTCGTTGATGCTGGTGATCACATAGCCTTTTTTGATCTCGGTTTCACGGGCCAGCTGGCCATCGCCGGGGTCTGTAACTACAATGCCGCCATTGAGGCCCAGCTTTCTCTTTTCATTACTGCTCAGCGAGCGGAAGCGTGCCCCCAGGAGCTTTACATCCGAGTCTCCCTTTATGATCCCTGTAGTGCCGGCTTCATTCCGCAATTCTACCATGGCCTTGTATTCTTTGCTGCCTCTTGTGTAGGTGATGCTGATGTTGTCACCGGGTTTGTACCGGGCTACCTGTTCCAGCATTTCAGGTGCAGCATGCACGGCTACACCATTTACCTGGGTTATGAAATCACCTTTGCGGAGGCCCGCTTTTGCCGCCCCGCTATTGTCGAGCACGGCATTTACATATATGCCGTCATTATGGTCCAGGCCATAAGTGCTCACCTGCTCAGGTGTGGCGCTTTTCCGGTCCAGGTAGTTGATGCCCATATAGCCCCGCTGTACCGAGCCGTACTGCATCAGGTCATTGGCTACTTTTTGTACTATGTTCGATGGTATGGCGTATGAATAGCCGGCATACGAACCTGTGGGGGAGGCAATAGCCGAATTGATACCGATCAGTTGTCCGTCGGTATTTACCAGCGCGCCACCGCTGTTGCCGGGGTTCACTGCGGCATCGGTTTGTATGAACGATTCTATAGGTAATGCCGACTGCGATTTATTGATACCAAGTGACCGGCCCTTGGCACTTATAATGCCTGCAGTTACTGTTGCATCCAGGGTTAGGGGGTAGCCTACGGCCAGTACCCACTGTCCCAGGTGCACATTGTCTGAGTTGCCAAATGCCATGTAAGGCAGGTTCTTTTCATTCACCTTGAGCAGGGCTATGTCGGTCGATGCGTCGGTGCCTACTACATTGGCAGTAGTTGTGTACCGGTCATTGAAGGTCACGGTCACCTGGTCGGCACCAGCCACTACGTGATTATTGGTCACTATATAGCCGTCCGGCGATATTACTACGCCCGAGCCTGAGCCCATTTGTGGTGGTATATAATATTGCCTTTGCCCGAACATGTCGCCGAACATTTGTGAGAAGGGGTCATCGGCTACCACTGCTCTTGCCTTCGTGGTCGTTTTGATGTGTACTACGGCTTTTACCGAGCCTTCTGCGGCATTCTGGAAATCCACTGCACCCGCATTGTTTTTCAGTACGGTGCTGCCATCGGTATAGCTGGCGTAATTGACCGGCAGGGTGGTGTTTTGTGAGGTAACGAACGGGATGTGATTCTGGTAACGGGCTGCTATTCCTAAAGTCAATACGGAGGTAAGAGCAGCTGTGATCACGACGGGAAATAATTTGAATTTCATAGCTTGAACTCCTTGTTTTTTCTTGTGTACTTACAAATTTATAGCCTCATATTATTATAAAAGTGTTAAAACAGGAGTGGCTGATGATAGCTGCTGGTACTTTACAAAGTCTTTAGCATTTTCGCGTTCCGGTGCTGTTTTTTGCCAATGAATGAGCCCTTCTTCGCTATGCTTTTTTATTCAATGCAGCAGATGAACGCAGTCTTATTTTTTTGAATATAAAATAACCTTTTTCAGCACTTATTAAGCTAATTATTTAATCCAATTTTCACATGGACAAATTTTCAAATTTTGATATTATTTCACTACCTTTGCACCCGTTTTAAACGCTTAATTTTTAATAATTCATACTAAAATGGCAGACTTACGCTTACAGCGCAACTTTGGTATTGCAGCACATATCGATGCAGGTAAGACCACTACTACAGAACGTATCCTTTATTACACAGGTGTTAACCACAAGATCGGTGAGGTACACGAAGGTGCAGCAACCATGGACTGGATGGCACAGGAACAGGAGAGGGGTATCACTATCACTTCGGCAGCTACTACCTGCTTTTGGAACTTCCCTACCGTACAGGGTCAACCAACACCAGATTCTAAAAAATACAAGTTCAATATCATTGATACTCCCGGCCACGTTGACTTTACCGTAGAGGTGGAGCGTTCTATGCGTGTGCTCGATGGTCTTGTGGCCCTGTTCTCAGCAGTTGACGGCGTTGAGCCGCAGTCTGAGACCGTATGGCGCCAGGCCAACCGTTACCGTGTACCGCGTATCGGCTTTGTGAACAAGATGGACCGTATTGGTGCCGACTTCCTGATGGTGGTACAGCAGGTACGCGACATGCTGGGTGCTAAATCAGTTCCCCTGCAGTTGCCGATAGGCGCTGAAGATAATTTCAAGGGCGTAGTTGACCTGATCCGTATGAAGGCTGTAGTATGGGACGACGCTACACAGGGTATGACCTATACCGAGAGTGAGGTGCCTGCTGATATGGTGGAGGATGCCAACCACTGGCGCGCACAACTCGTTGAGGCTGTAGCCGAATATGATGAGCACCTGATGGAGAAGTTCTTTGACGATCCTAACAGCATCTCTGAACAAGAAATTCATGAAGCCATCCGTAAGGCTACTATCGACCTGAGCATCATTCCAATGCTTTGTGGTTCGGCATATAAGAATAAAGGTGTACAGACAGCGCTCGATGCGGTGATCCGCTACCTGCCTAGCCCCGTAGATGTTGAATCTATCCAGGGTACTGATCCTGATTCAGGTGAAGAACTTATACGCAAGCCTGATCCTAAGGAGCCTTTCGCAGCATTGGCCTTTAAGATCATGACCGATCCTTTCGTAGGTCGTCTTGCCTTCTTCCGTTGCTATTCAGGTCATCTCGATGCTGGTTCTTATGTCCTCAACGTACGTTCGGGAAAGAACGAGCGTATCAGCCGTATCATGCAGATGCATGCCAATAAGCAGAACCCGATCGATTTCATCGAAGCAGGTGATATCGGTGCTGCCGTTGGTTTTAAAGATATCAAAACAGGGGATACCCTTTGTGATGAAAAGCATCCCATTGTACTGGAGAATATGTTCATCCCTGAGCCGGTTATCTCTATCGCCGTTGAGCCTAAAACACAGGCCGACGTGGATAAAATGGGTATGGCTATCGCTAAGCTGGTGGAAGAAGATCCCACGCTGCGCGTAAAGACCGACGAAGATACGGGTCAGACCATCCTTAGTGGTATGGGCGAACTGCACCTTGAGATCATCGTTGATCGTATGAAGCGCGAGTTCAAGGTTGAGATCAACCAGGGTGCTCCTCAGGTGGCTTACAAAGAAGCATTTACCCTTAAAGTAGAACACCGCGAAGTGTTCAAGAAACAGACGGGTGGTCGTGGTAAGTTTGCCGACATCATGTTCGAGATCGGCCCCGCCGAAGAAGAATTCCTGAAAGAAGGTAAAGGCAACTTCCAGTTCATCAACGATATCTTCGGTGGTTCTATCCCGCGCGAATTTATTGCACCTATACAGAAGGGTTTCGAAGCATCTATGGGCACTGGTGCACTCGCAGGTTTCCCTGTTGAGAGCATGAGGGTGCGTATATTTGACGGCTCTTTCCACCAGGTCGATTCAGACGGTATGTCTTTCGAACTTTGTGCTAAATCTGGCTTCCGGGAAGCCGGTAAAAAAGCCAAACCGGTACTGCTTGAGCCGATCATGAAAGTGGAAGTAATTACTCCCGATCAGTACATGGGTGACGTAACAGGCGATCTTAACCGCCGCCGTGCCATGCTCGAAGGTATGGACAGCCGTAACAACCTCCAGGTGATCAAAGCTAAGGTGCCGCTGAGCGAAATGTTCGGGTATGTTACACAGCTTCGTTCACTGTCTTCAGGCCGTGCCACTTCTACCATGGAGTTCAGCCACTATGCACCTGCTCCGCGCAATATCGAGGAGGAAGTGGTAGCTAAGGCAAAAGGTAAAGTAAGCGCTTAATTTTTATTGAACATCAATTATATAAATCGTCCCGCATTTTGCGGGACGATTTTTTTATGATGCACATGAACATATGGCATGCAATTTGTTTTGACAAAGTATATTGATCTGTTTCAATGATGCAATACCATAAATTCCTTATAATTTTATTATCGCTTTTATTTGCCCGCTTAATTGCTTTTTCACAGCATCATCAATCCGATCCTCCGCAGCCTCCGTTCCGAAAAAAGATACAGGTCGCGAATAGTGAACGTAAGCTAACAAGTATGTCAGGGAACTGTCTTTTAAAACTTACACCCAGTTCACTCTTAGATCCTATGGGTGTTACCATACCGTTTAGTGCTGAATATTATTTTGATGATAAGAACAGCTTGCAGGCAGGTGTCGGTATCCCGATATTTCATTCGTACAATGTTAGCTTGCAAATAAAGCAGGACATTATGACCCGGTTTGAATACCGTAACTATATGCACATTCGTCCCGTCACACGCAATTTTATAGGTATCGAAGCCTGGGGCCGTTACCAGCAATTCATTGTAGATAACAACTGGCAGGCTTCAAAAAAAGCCATGGGGGCAGGCCTGTTCTTTGGCCGGCAATATAAGGTCATTAGCAACTTTTACCTCGACTGGAAAATAGGTATTGGCAATATGTATTTCGTTAGCCGGAATTACATTCACCATCCTCTTGCCACGGGCGAAATAAAGCACTCATATACCTATTTCGATCAGGATAGGATATCCGAAGGTTTTGCCAAGTATGTTATCCTCGGGTTGAACTTTGCTTATGCCTTGTAGACATGCAGTTGCTATTAGTTCCCGGTATGAGCAGGGATTATTGCTGACAAATCACTGCCTTGTGTAATTTCCATGACAGGCCTCATGTTGTGTGCCTTCCAGTGTGTACTCGAATTTTATTTCGCTTGCCGATAATAATGTGATAGTGCCGGCCATCGATGTATCCGGGGCTATCTGTTGCAGTGGTATCGATATTTTTGTGCTGCTCGTTATGTTGGCCGATAAGTTATAATGGTAACCGCCTGCATTTTCTACCACCAGGTTTACATCATCATTGCTGGCAGTAATACGCATCGTATTGATCTTATTCCCCGCTACGATGCAGGAAAGATTGCCGGCCCAGTCGCCAATGAATTTGGTTCTTACCGCTGAGTCGCAATATGTTCCTTCATAGCCGGTGGGGCAGGAACATAGGCCCCCGCTACAGGTACCACTGTTGTGGCAGGTTATCAGTGCACAGGGATCTGTTGCTGTTTGTTTTTTCTTACATGCGGTGTAACACACCATGCTGAACGCAAACAGTGTAAATAAAATATACAGTCCAAAATTAGTCTTATAGCGCATAAAACCCTTAATTGGCCCGCAAGATAGTACTTCAATTAAAAAATGAGCAGATGGGGCATTTAATATACGCTTCAGGTAGTACCGCTATCGGCTTTTTTAAGGTAGGGCAGTACAACTCGTCTCAGCATATCTGTCAGTTCTTCGTCCATATACTCATACTCATCGGGTATGTCCAGTATAATGACTCGTTTCCCGCTTAAGCGGCCATATTTTTCTTCCAGTCTTTCCTTATGCCTTTTTTCCATTACGAATATAAGGTCTGCCCAATGATATAATTTTTCTGATACCCGTATTCTTGCCACGGATTCAGTACCTGCCGATCTTACGGCATGTATCCCATTGTCTTTGAATAACGTTTCAGCAGTCAGGCTTCTTTTCTTATTCCTGCTGCACACAAAAAGTATGTTCAAGGATTTTTTTTGTTCCCGCAAGTTAAATATATACTGGCTTTATTTTTTACCGGCCGGGTAGGGCCTGGCAGCTACTATGCCGGCAAGTTTGATCCGCTGCAACTTATCCCCATTTTTGGAAACCACTACAGTGCTGTTGTATCTTTATCCCAGCCTCGGTTTTTTTATGCGATTACCGGGAATTGTAAAAAATATATATACTATAAACCCGAGCTATGCCAGGTAATAACAGTCTGCTCATATGCAATCCTTTATACCCCGTGTGGGATAAAAGTGAGATATTTTTGGGATATTTTTCAGGTGCAATACATTGGTTATCAGCAAAACTGTGTGATATTATTTTTTCTTGCACACCCCCGTACCGGTATACCCATGGCTATATTGCTTTTATCCACACAGGCATCTTTTAGTCGAAGCCCCTTATTATATTTGACCTTGGTTATGTGTTTAATGAAAACCCTTTTAAGCATGAGATTTAAAGCAATAGTAGTGATTGCTCTGTTACTGGGCACAAGGCTGTTTGCTCAAACGAACGTTGCACCTTTGCTCGACCATTTGAAGCATGCCCGAACAGATACTGCGCTCACCAATGCCTACAGGGACATTTTCCGCTACTACCAGTATGCTGATCCCGATTCTGCCATATACTACCTTGAACAGGGCCTTCAGGAGGTCAATCAAAGAAAATATAAAGCAGGTATTGCTACCCTTACTTCCCTGTTCGCTGCGGAAGATCTTGCGCAGGGCAGGGTAGGCCTCGCCCGCAGGCGTAACAGGGAAGCGCTGAAAATATTTACAGAGATTGGCAATAAGGATGGTATAGCATTTGTGAATAATAGTCTGGGCACCATAGAGGGTAAGAGTGGCAATTTTGACGAGGCAACCAAATATTTTATGTCAGCCCTTAAGATCTATGAAAGTACATCTAACCCTAAGGGTATACAGGCTTGTTACATAAAGCTTGGCGTAGTAAATGAACAAACCCAAAACCCCGATAAAGCCATTGATTACTACAATAAGGCAATGGAAATGGCAAAGGAAAATGCCGACACACTTGCAATGGGTACACTATTCAATAACATCGGGATAGTATATGGCAAAAGGGGCGATTTCAAAAATGCAATGGCCTGTTTTGAACGTGCTATTCAATTGTGTAATAGCCCGCAATTGGATGCAGTATTACTACAGTCGTATATGGATATGGGCATAGTTTACGACAACCTGGAGATGAACCGCGAAGCCCTTGAGTATCTTAATAAAGCAATGGTACTGGCAAAAACCAAAAATTTCCCCGAGGACTATGCGCGTATCTCGCAAAATATGGCTTCTATTTATGAAAAAACGGATCCTGCAAAGGCAATGTCTTTATTAAAAGATGCCCTGGATACCACCAATAAGATCGGGCAAAAATACCTGGAGCTTGATATAATAGATGCTATGATCGCCACCGCGAAAACTACGAAAGACTATAAAACTGCCTTGTCGCTTACCGAGCGGTCACAGGCCTTGCGCGATACGCTTTTTAACATCGCGAAGGCTAAGGAAATTGCTGATCTGCAAAGCACCTACGAGTTGGATAAGTCGAACGAGAAAGTGCAGCAGCTTACCATATCAGAAAAGCGTAACGCACAAAAAAGAGATATCATAATCACTGTTGCTGCCGGTCTTGCCCTCACCTTGCTGGCTTTGATGTTCTTTTACCGCAAGTCACAGCGGCTTAACGTACAGTTGCTGAAGCGTGAATCGGAATTGCGAAAAGCTAATACTATAAAGGATAAACTCTTCTCCATTATTGGTCATGACCTTAGGGGCCCGGTGGCTAATGCGCCACATATGATAGATATATATAGGCATCCGGGGACTACGGCAGAAGAGAAGCAGTATTTGCTTGAGGCATTACTTGAAAATGCTAATGCCTCACTGGATACGCTGGATAAACTATTATACTGGGGGCAGTCCCAGATAAAAGGCATTGGGATGAAACGCTCCATGTTCAATGCAAGCGGGAATGTTGATAATATCATGCATTTAATGAATAGCAGTGCAGAGCGTAAGCAGATCAGTATTGTCAATAACTTGCCTGCCGATACTACCATTTATGCTGATCCTACACACTTCGATTTCGTTATCCGTAACCTGCTCTCAAATGCCATAAAATTCACTAATGCCAGCGGAACGATAAAAATTGCTGCCGATAAGTCGGGCAAGTCGGGTTTTGTAGTGTTCTCTGTTGCTGATAATGGTGTTGGTATGGATGCGATACAGCTCGCAAGGGTATTTGAACCCCTTGTAGGCAGTACGCTGGGCACAGCCAACGAAAGAGGTACCAGCATTGGCTTAATGTTGTGCCGGGAATTTGTTAAAGAAAATGGAGGGGAAATTTGGGTAGAAAGCCAAAAAGATAAGGGTTCGGTCTTTTATTTCTCGCTTCTTGCCTCGGCTTAAGGATTACCTCCCTTACCGGCCATATTCATCATATTACCCCCAGCGCTATAGATAAGACTTTATTGCCTCAAAAGTTGCATAAGTATTATTTTTTTTGTTTCTTGTCGCAAATTTTAATCATGAAGCTTTTCAAAACTGTACTCATTATTGCAGCAATTGCACTTGCAAGTCCTTTCCTTAGCCAGGCACAGTCCTGCGATTTTTATCATCATGATGGTGTCATTTACCAGCTTGCCAAGCACAAGTATATGGTCGAGAATGCTATGTCTAACATCATTAACGACAAGCACGCCAAAAACAAAGATGCAGCGATCAACGACTATGCTGCATTAAAAGTGAATTTTGATGCCGCTACTACGCAGTTCGTTTATGAAATGAGCGCAAGGAAGAGGCTGAGCAAAACCTTTGACAGGATAAACTATGCATTCATCCAGGATAGGGAGAAAGAATACTGCTATGAGTGCAAATATGTATTCCCTTACGATGATAACGATTGCCATTATTGCCATTACCATTTGCACCCGGTAGAGGTTAGGTGGTATGCTGAAGCTATCAATGACTATATAAGTGCTACTGAGAAATTTTGCAGCAAATATGGTTCTAATAAGAACCATATCCCATCGCGTTATGTAGATATGGGCATTTCTGATTTGCTCAGTTCAGTTGATCTTTCACACGGTATTTACAGGATGCATGCTAACAGGAGGGAGTTCCTGGCATCATTGTTACTCCAGTTGAAGCCTGAATCGGTTAAAAGTCTCAAAGAGAACAGCCCTTACATACATACCGTAGTGTATCGTAACAAAAAGAAATAGTAAATACTTATAAATAGATTGTGTAAAAGCGGGATGCATATGCATCCCGCTTTTTGCGGTTAAATAATGTCCTTTGCATATAAACACAGCCCCATCGATCCAGATCTGAATTTATCGTCTGCAAAATTAATAATAACTTTACATAACATTCTTCACCATTTAAAACATTTAACTATGAGAAAAGCATTTTTACTAGTGGCAACTTTTATCATCGGTATGATGGCCATACCCAGGGCATCTGCCACAATACACGTTATCGAAGCAGGCCCAAATCAGACTTTTGTGTTTACCCCCGATAGCCTGACTGCTGAACTGGGAGATACGATAAAATGGGTATGGAAAGCAGCAACCCATACTACTACCAGTGATGCGGGAGTTGGCGGTATACCCGCCGCTGCTGTGCCATGGGACGCACCCCTTAATGCTACAGATTCAACTTTTATGTACGTGCCTGCTGTAGTAGGAGAATATAATTATCATTGTACTTTTCATGTTAGCATGGGCATGGTTGGCAAATTTGTAGTTATAGCTCCTACTTCTGTAATAAATGTTGCGTCTGCACCGGGGATTAAGGTAGTCCCGAATCCTGCATATGACGAGTTTAGCCTCACTATTGGTCCGGATGCATCAGTAGACCTTTTGGATATTACCGGTAAGCTCATCCGTCATTTACAGGCGGTTTCAGGCTCCTCAACCGGGCAGCATTACAGAACAGATAATATATCAGGAGGGATGTACCTGCTAAGGATAAAAACCGGTGGATCGGTATTTACTGAAAAACTGCAGGTTATAAAATAGGATTATACAAGTTAAATAATGTACTGAGCTTAATAAGCTCAGTACATTATTTTTTATAAGGCTGAACAAGCTGGCAATATACAGAGCTATCAGTAGCTTTAAGGTGTATGTATATGTAATTGCACTGATCCTGGGCCTTGTCTTGTTTGATACCCCCAAGGTCATTAGACATAGCTCCTTTTACAGAACTATAGCATTCGCATACATATTGATCGCGACGGCATGAGGCTGTTAAAGACATGAGACCCGATAATAAGAGAACGGTAAAAATGCCTGTGCGTGATGGTAAAATATTTTTCATGAAATAAAATTAGTTTTTATCAACCGAATATTTACCTGGTCCTACAAATAAAAGTCCCAGGAATACAAAAAATAGTTCTATTGCGTGCGATGCGGTACCCAGGCTATCGCCTCCTTTTAAATGGTGTAATGCAGCTACAAACATAGTAAACATTATCAAAAGGCATGCAGGTCTGAAAAACAAACCAAGGAGCACAAATAACCCGCCTACACTCTCCGCAACCCAAGCCATAATGCCCCATAGCAGGAAAGAGGAATGTATCCCGATATTTTCCATTGCCGAACCAAGTTTTGCCCATTTCTCAGGGCCACCGGCAATTTTTGGGTAGCCATGTACTACAAGCATCATAGCGCCCAGCCCCAGCCTCATTAATAAAAGACCTGTATCTGAATATCTGTTTAATTTGCCCAGTACTGCCATAGCTAATAATGATTGTAATGCCAGGTTTATCAGCCTAAATATAGCTACCATATGTTTACCAAACAATACACTATTCTTTTTTGGGGATTTGGTTTAAAGCCCTTCTTTTTTATGTTTGATTGTATATATTTGCTACTATAATAAAAAATCACTGGCTTTTATGAAAAAGATATTTACACTTTCAAGTCTTGTATTGCTTGCTGCAAGCCTGGTAATGGTAAGTTGCACAAGGGAAAGAACAGGGGCTACTTATGTATGCCAGTGTACTACTAACGTTTATGTTCATGGTGTGCTTACGGAGTCTTCTGTTACCAATTATCCCATTACCAGTACAGACCCGGAGAATGCGCAAACATTATGCAATTCTTACGACCAGAACCTTACGCAGACTGGTATGACCAATGGGCAGACAAAGAACTGCATTATTAAATAATTTCGCTCATAACCTCTTTTATTAACAACCGGATCTTTCCGGTTGTTTTTATTTATGGGTTTAATTATTTATTTAATTAAAATGCATGAATGCGCTCTAGAGGATATGAACCGTTGGTTAATGTAATTAATGAATGAGATTATCTTACTGGCTACCAATTGAATAAAATATAGTTTTAGCCAACTAAATCCGATTTGTTTCTGTCTTTTACTTTATCTTTAAGACAGTTTATTAATTCAAGTTTTAACGGCATTTTACCTTACAGAACCAGCATGTTTATTATGAGAAATCAAATATACTTATTCTTAACCGGCTTGATTTTATTGCTACCCTCTATGTCTTTTGCAGATGGGAATGGTACTTTAGGACAAACATACACGTATACAAGGTGTGGGCTTAATTATACTACAGCATCACAGCGCCTTGGTCAGCGGTTTACCCCCCCGGGAGTTCCACAGCCGGCATCATTCAACATTACGATACCCGGTTGCGGTAATGTAATCCAGGCATTTTTATATGCTGAAGGTTCAGGCAATGGCGCGGCTATGACAGCTGCTATAACCGGGCCTGCAGGCACACAAAATTTTCCAATGGCCATTATCGGTACACAACCCGATAAGTGTTGGGGATATGCGGGCTCATATACATACCGTGCTGACGTAACTTCGGTTGTTACCGGCAGTTTCAACTACCAGATCAGTGGTATTACAGTTGGTGGCCCTCCAAATGACATGGACGGTGCTACTTTGATCGTTATTTATAGGGATACGGCACAAACCTACCAGGGTACGATCATTATCAATGATGGTGCTGTGGAAAGAAGCGGTGGTTCCGCTACTATGACCATGAATTATCCTGCGGTATGTGGGCCTACACAAGGCGCATCGGCATTTATGGGCATTGGCGACCTCCAGTTCAATACAAATGTGATCACCCTGAACGGGACCAACCTGGGTGCTTATGCTTTTGACTGGTGGAATTATTTCCAGGTGAACACTACTGTGAATGCAGGACAAACATCATCTACGTACACTACGAACGATCCCAGCGATTGTTATAATGTCGCCTTTATCGGTTTATATTATCAAACCACTTCTTGCGCTGTTTGTACACCGCCGGTTCTTACCGTAAACCCGCCGGTAACCACTCCTGATTTTTGTGGTAAATGCAATGGTACCGCAACGGCAAGTGCCAGTGGCGGAGTACCCCCTTATACTTATTCATGGGCTCCGAGTGGCGGAAATAATGCTACAGCAACAGATCTCTGCCAGGGTACTTACACTTGTACTATCAAAGATCAGTGTGGATTATTGGGAACAGTTGTCGCTACTATTGACAGTGCGGGCGGTTTCCTGATCGACTCAAGCCAGGTTGATCCTTTATGCCATGGTTTTTGCGATGGCAGTGCCACGGTAACGACTACATTTGGTAATCCTCCTTTTACCTATACATGGGCGCCAAATGTAGGTAATACCGCAACAGTCAACAACCTTTGTGAAGGTACCTATATTGTTACGGTAAAAGATGCAGATAATTGTCAACAGGTTCAGTTGTTTACGTTAACACAACCCCCGATAGTACCTGGTCCGAATACATATGATGTATCGTATTGCCAGTTTGAGACTGCGGCTCCGTTGACGGCAGTTCTGAGCAATCCTTCACATACGGCGCAGTGGTATACGCAGCCTACCGGGG